>WNFR01004572.1_pt1 | contig 23736 bp, 20 predicted proteins | sample 5400221 | NCBI WGS metagenome assembly WNFR01 (sample SAMN13153357, study PRJNA577476) | soil metagenome | isolation source: 40 cm soil under Madrone tree | place: USA:California | collected 2016-06-14 | reverse complement strand
CCTTCATCGAAGCCGCCCTGCTCGTAGAAGCCGGTTACCACAAAAATCTCGACGGTCTCGTGGTAACCTGGTGTCGCCCCGAGCAGCAACTCGAGCGCCTCCGCGCCCGCGGCTTCAGCGACCAGGACGCTCGCCACCGCATTGCAGCGCAGCTCCCCATCGCTGAAAAACTCAGCCACGCCACGGAAAAGATCGACTGCTCCGCCTCCCTCGAACAAACCCGCCGCCAAGTCCAAGCCCTAGCCGCCAAGCTCCGCCACAACTCCGCCAACTCCCAGTAGCACAGGCTTCAGCCGGTGCCCCACCTCCCATAAGCGGACTTCCGGTCCGGAATCATTTCCGCATTGCCCGTTATATGGCGAAGGGGATACAGTGCCGCCGGGTGATCTCTGGAGGCAAGACATGAAAGCGTCTTTGCTTTATCGAATCGCTTCTGTTCTTCTGCTGCTTTTTGCCATCGGACATACACTTGGGTTTCGCCAGAGCAATCCCGAATGGGGAGTAGGCTCGCTGATTGACTCCATGCGGTCGATTCACTTCGATGCACAAGGGTTCAGCCGGACGTATTGGGACTTCTTTAGCGCGTTCGGGCTTTTTTTCTCCGTGTTTCTTTTGTTCGCCGCGGTATTGGCGTGGCAGCTTGGCGGCCTTCCGGCAGAGACTTTTGCACGCATGCGCCGCACCGCGTGGGCGCTCGCCATTGGCTTTGCCGCGGTCACAGCTTTGAGCTGGAAATACGCCTTCGCCACCCCCATCGTTTTCTCAACCATGATCACGATGTGTTTGATTGCTGCGGCATGGCTTTCAGCGAAGAAGCCAATCTGAAGCCGTTGAGGAAGAAATGGCTAGCGGCGCTTAATTCGAAGTCATCGGGGCCGCGCGGTGAGAAAGACTGGTAAAACAATGAAGAAATGCAAATTCAAGGCGAAAATTGAAGCAGGCGATGGCGGAGGAGCTTATGTGCTTTTTCCGTACGATACCGGTTCGGAATTCGTCACCAAAGGGAAGGTGCCTGTAAAGGCGACGTTCGATGCGGTTCCCTATACGGGTTCGCTTTTCAAGTACGGTAAGCCCCTTCATCTGCTGGGTATGCCTAAAGCCATACGCGAGCAAATTGGGAAAAGCCCGGGCGATACTCTTGAAGTCGTTGTTTGGAAAGATGAAGAGGTAAGAACCGTCGAAGTGCCTGCTCAAATTGAAAACTTGATGAAGAAAGAAGGCCTGCTTCCCGTTTTCAACACCCACCGCAAGGAGTACTGCCGCTGGATTACCGAAGCCAAGAAGGAAGAAACACGATTGAAGAGATTAGAGAAAGCCATTGAAATGCTCAAGCAGGGAGTAAGCACTCCTGGCTAGAACAAAGTCACGCGAATTTGAGAGCAGATTATGGGGAACCGAACACCGCCGAAACCAACACAACAACATGACTTCTCGGGCGAGTACGTAGAAAAGTTCCTCAGTCGGCACTCGCAGCACGGGCCGCCTGTTGGCTGGCGATTTGTTCCTTCATCTTCCGTTGCATTTCCTTAGGTGTGAGTTCTGCCATGTGGGTAGCGACCATCCAAATATAACCCTCGGGATCGACAATGGCCCCGCAGCGGTCGCCCCAAAACATATCCATCACGGGTCCCTTGAGAACGGCGCCGAGCTTTACGGCCTTGGCAACCGTCTTGTCTACCTTCTCGGTCAGCAGATACAAGCTCGTCGGGGAGGCGCCGATGGTTTTCGCACTGCGCGAACCCATCTGCGCCATTTCCGGCCCTAACATTAATGTCGTGCCGCGGAGTGTCAGCTCGGCGTGGATCGCCTTGCCGTCTGGACCATTCATGATCCCGCGTTTGGCAAAGCCGAATGCCTTTTGGTAGAAGTCGGCTGCCGCTTTCACGTCGGTCACCGTCAGCATTGCCGTTACGGAACCGTAGAGCTTTTTATTGAGCGGATCGATCTTTTTGGGCATAACACACTCCTTTCGTGAGGCAAGTATTCGAGCTGAACTTGGGCGTAAGTTGTCCACAAACAGCGCAGGAAAATTCACCGCCGGAACAAGCGAGCGCCTCGGTAAGTTCTTCAGGCAAACCAATGGTGATGTACTGCACGCTGTAGCTTACCCAAAATAGAGGTCAAAAGCACGTTGACGTTTAAGGAGGCGGTGCTACCCGGATTTCTTGGCGGTGGATTCCTTTTCTTTTAGGAAGGCGTCGAGGCGGAGGAATTTGCGGCCGAGGGCGCCGCTGTAGGCTACGCCACCCACTTCATGGTCAGTTTCTTGCGTTTCTTGGCGCAGTCGAGAAGACACAGATCGGTCAACTTCTGGTAAGGAAGTCCAGTCTCGTCCGCCAGGCCCTTGAAATAGTCCAGAACTTCCAGACTCAAGTACCCCTACCTCGTTCGGCGAGCATTCTCCTCCAGCATCAGCGCCATCAACCGGCGTGGGGATCGGAACGTTGTTGAATTGAGTCGGCGAAACATCTCGGACAGGTCGATCCAGCCACGCGAAGCGGCATCATCCAACACACCCAGGGTGCCCAAAGTCTTCAAACCGCGCGGGCGAGCTTCGATGCTCCCTTCGCAGTCGTCCATCAGGAGCAACGCTGCGGGTAGGCCAGTGGCCAGAGCGATCGCCTGAGATTCGCCCGGATCAAGATAGGAAAGCGCGGGATCGGTGGGCAGCGTTTCGCTAACGATTAGCCAGGAAGGCGGTTGTGCGATCCAGTCGCGAACCTGCTGCGGGGCATTTAGGTGAGCCAGCTCATCCCTGACGGCTTGAGGGATCAACACACTTTCGTACAGCCGAGGAAGGATCTCGACAGCGGCGATGAGAACAAGCTAGTTGAGAGGAGCGGTATCGGCTACAACAGCCCGCATTTAGATGCCGAGTTCGCGAAGCGTTCGGCGGTCGCGCTCGAGATCTTCGATAGTGTACTCAAGTTCGACGCCCCGGGCTTTAGGAAGGCGTCGAACTCCATCCGAGTTTCGTACCCAAGCAGGCGCCGCAATTGGGAGTGGGAGATCTTTTGTTCCCGGTAGGCCTCTGCCGCAAGCGCTTCGAAAGCCGCTCGGGAAATGTCCACGCCAGGTGCTGCAAGAGCCTCCAATAGCTCGTCAGGAAGATGAACGGTAACGGGATGCATGGTTACAGGATACCCAATGCGAAACTCAAAAGCACGTTAACAAAAACACGACGCGTTGCTAGGCCGTCTTCTTCGCCGCTGTGTCCTTGGGGTTCAGGAAGGCGTCGAGGCGGAGGAATTTGCGGCCGAGGGCGCCGGAGTAGGCGGACCACTCAGGGTCGCCGGAATCGACGGCGAGGGCGGCGCGGACGGCGGCGAGCTTGGAATCGAGGTCGTCCATGTAGTGGAAGGCCATGGCTTCGCGGATCATGGGGAGCTTTGGCGAGCCAAATTCGTATTGGCCGTGATGGCTGATGAGGAGATGCTGGACGACGGTTTTCAAGTTGGGCGGGAAACCCTCGATGGCGTCCATGGCTTTGGAGACAGTTTCGAATTCCATCATGATGTGGCCGAGGAGCTGGCCTTCGATGGTGTAGCCGACGGCGCGCTCGTAGCAAAGTTCGTCGAGCTTGCCGACGTCGTGCAAAATCGCGGCCGTCAGCAGCAAATCAACGTCGAGCTCCGGGTAGTGGGCAGCGATTTGCCTCGCGAGGCCGCACAAGCCGATGACGTGCTCGAGCAGGCCGCCGAGATAAGCGTGGTGCATCACTTTCGCCGCGGGAGCGCGTTTGTATTTCGCGGCGATGGCGGGGTCAGAAATGATGGAGGTCGTGAGCTCTTTCAGCCAGGGATTCGCGATCGAGCCCGCATATTCCAAAAGCTGGGCGTAGAGCTTGCCGACGTCTTCTTTGGTGTGGGGAAGAAAGTCAGCCAGGTCGACCTCCTCGGGTTTCGCGAGCCGAAGCTGCTGCAAAGAGAGCTGCGGCTTGTTACGGTAAATCTCGACACGCGCGTTTACCTTGACGAAATCGTCGCGGCCGATGTCCTTCGCCGCGACGTCGAATTGATCCCACATACGAGCTTCGATGGTGCCGCTGCGATCGCCGAGCTCGAGGCGCAAGTAGGGCTTGCCCTCGCGGGTGTTGCGAATCTCTTTTTCGTGAACGAGGAAAAAAGTAGTGATGCTCTGTTCGGAGTTGAGATCAGTGACGAAGGGCGACTTCATGTTCCCGATTCCGACTTCTTTCCGAACAAGAGGAATTTCTTACGGGCCTTCTTCTGCTTGCTGACTTCCGGCGTCGCGCTTACTTCCTGAATCTCGGAGCCTCCGCCGCCGGCGATGTCCTGAAAACCGGGCTTAATCACCACGTAACTCTGCTCGCGCAGGGTCTTGAGATATTCGCGCATCGCGGGTTCCATGCGCCCGCTGTAGAGCTTGTCCATGATTTCATTTTTGACTTTCGCGAGCGATTGTTCGCCTTCGTCGTAGTGCTCCAGGACCTGCAGGACCAGGAAACCTTGCTTGGTTTCCATGACTTCGGTCAGCTCGTTGCGCTTCATCTTGAAGACCTTGTCCTCGAGTTCCTTGGAAAGTTCTCCGCGCTTGTAGATGCCGAGGAAGCCGCCCTGGCTCTTGGTGCTGCCATCGGAAAGCCGCTTGGCGATTGCGCCAAAGTCCTCGCCGTCCTGGACGCGCTTGAGGGCGGTCTCCGCCTTTTTCTTCAGGTCCGGGAGATCTTCCGGCTTCTTTCCTTCGGTGCTAACCACGATCTCCCGCAGCGCCACCTGCTCCGGGCGCACGAATTCGGTCTTGTGCGCTTCGTAATACTTCGTCACTTCCTCATCGCTGATGGTGATGTGCGAACCCACCTCGCTGCTGATCACGCGCTGCGTCTGCAGAGTGCTGCGAATGTTGCTTTTGAAATCTTCCCAGTTCATTCCCTGCCCGGAAACGGCCTTTTCAAGCTCCTCCATGCTGGCGAGCTTGTTTTCGGTGCGGATGGCATCGAGTCTTTTAATGAGCTCCGGCTCGACGCTCACGCCCATGTCCTTGGCGCGCTGCACCAGGAGGGACTGGTCGACAAGGTCGCGCAGAGTGTTTTTCTGGCGATCCTCGATGGCGATCTGCAACTGCTCCGGGGTGCAGCGATTCTGGCATTCCGATTTGGCTTCCTCTTCAGCAGCCTGGCGCGCTTTGTCGTACTCCGAGCGGGTGATGATTTCATTGTTGACGCGGGCAATAATCTCTTCGACGGTCTTGCCGCTATCCGGATTAGCCGCTTTCGGAACGGCGGGTTTCGCGGGCTTTTCGGATTTTGCGTCGGGCGCCGCCATCCCCGGCTTCTCAAGAGTGGGCCCGGCCGCCGGTTTCGGCTGAGAACCTTGCGGCTGATCCTGTGCCGCGAGCGGCAGGGCGGCAAAGAGCGCCACGATGACAACAAGTTTTCGCATCAATTCCCTCACCTCTAAAGTCTAGCCCTGCCCCTGAAGGCCGAGCAATACGTTTCTCAACGCGGCGGGGATGGATTCACCCCGTTTGACCTCCATCCAGAGTACGCCGCTGGGGTCGAGTTTGATGCCCGTACGAGAGCGTACCACGGAGACCAGTTTGGCCGGGTCCAGGGTTGTCTCGGGATGGAACCTGACCGCGATGCGGGTCCCCTGGCGTTCCACGGCGGAGATTCGCAGCCGCTCACATATGGATTTGAGGGCGGCGTACTCCAAAAGGTTTTCCACGGAGGAAGGCGGTGTTCCGAAGCGGTCTTCGAGCTCCTTGCGGACGTCCTGCTTGTCTGCTTCGGAGGCGATCGAGGAGATGCGTTTATAGGTGCGCAGGCGGAGATTTTCGCTAGGGATGTAGTCCTGCGGGATGCGCACGTCAAAGCCCAGGCTGAGCGTGGTGCGCAGGTCCGGGGCGACTTCTTCGCCCTTTAGCTTGGAAACGGCGCGCTCCAGCATCTGGCAATACATATCGAAGCCGATGGCTTCGATATGTCCGTGCTGCTGGCGGCCGAGCATGTTGCCAGCGCCGCGCAGCTCAAGGTCGAGCGCGGCGATGCGGAATCCGGCGCCCAGTTCGCTGAACTCCTTCATGGCGGCGAGGCGTTTGCGGGCGATGTCGGAGAGCGAGGTGTCCGGCGGGACGAGGAGATAGGCGTAGGCGCGCTGGGCGGAACGACCGACGCGGCCGCGCAATTGATAGAGCTCGGCGAGCCCCAGGCGGTCGGCGCGGTTGATCAAAATCGTGTTGGCGCGGGGGATGTCCAGACCGTTCTCGACGATGGTGGTCGCGACTAGCACATCCGCTTCATCGCGAATGAATTTCAACATCACGCTTTCGAGTTCTTTTTCGGCCATTTGGCCGTGGGCCACCACGACGCGTGCCTTGGGCACCAGCTTCGCCACCATGGCTCCGAGCGAATAAATCGATTCGACGCGATTGTGAATGAAGAAGACCTGGCCGTCGCGAGCAAGTTCGGTTTCGATGGCGCTCTGCACCAACTCTTCCTGAAAGGGGGCGACGACGGTTTGAATGGCCAGTCGGTCGCGCGGAGGCGTTTCGATAACGGACATGTCGCGAAGGCCAACAAGCGACATGTGCAAGGTGCGTGGAATGGGCGTGGCGGAGAGCGCGAGGGCGTCCACGTTTTTTCGCATTTCCTTGAGGCGCTCTTTGTGGGCGACGCCGAAGCGCTGCTCTTCATCGACCACGAGAAGGCCGAGGTCGGCGAATTTCACGTCCTTCGAGAGCAGACGATGCGTGCCGATGACCACGTCCACCTTGCCCGCTTCCAAATCCGCGAGAATTTTTTTCTGCTCCGCAGCGCTGCGGAAGCGGCTGAGCATTTCGATGCGCGCGGGGAAAGCGGCGAATCTTTTCTTGAACGTTTCGAAATGCTGGAAGGTGAGCACAGTGGTCGGCGCGAGAACGGCAACCTGCTTGTTGTCCACGACGGTCTTGAACGCCGCGCGCATGGCGACTTCTGTTTTGCCGTAGCCGACGTCGCCGCAAAGCAGGCGGTCCATGGGCTCGGCGCGTTCCATGTCGCGCTTGATGTCGCCGATGGCGGTGACCTGATCGGTGGTTTCCTCGAATTCAAAAGCATCCTCGAATTCGCGCTGGAAATTGCCGTCCGGAGAAAATGCAAAGCCCGTGGTGGTTCTGCGCTGCGCGTAAAGCGCGAGAAGCTGGTCGGCCATGTCTTCGACGGATTTGCGCGCGCGCGTTTTGCGAGCGTTCCAGACGGTGCCGCCGAGTTTGTCCAGCGGCGGATGCGTGCCCTCGAGCACGCGGTAACTCTGCACCAGGTCCATACGTTCCAGGGGAACGTAGAGACGCGCATCGTCGGCATACTTCAGCAGCATGAACTCACTGCGATGCCCGTCGGATGCGATCTGGCGAAGACCCTCAAACTGGCCGATGCCGTGATCCACATGGACCACATAGTCGCCGGGCTTCAGTTCGGCAAAATCGCCGAAGAAACCGGAAGTGCGAATTTTGCGGCTGGGGCGCTCGACGGTGGGCGTGACGTCGAAAAGATCGGCGTGGCCGAAAAGAGTAAGCCGAGCGCCGGGAAACGCGACGCCTTCGGCAAAAGGCGCGCGGATCAGCAGCATCGCCGCGGATTCGTGCGCGCCCTCGGCGGTGAAGCCGGCGGCGGCATCTTCCGACTCGCCCAGCACATAGGGCACTTCATACTCGCGGCAGATGTCCGCAAAGCGTTCGATCTCTCCGGTGCTGGCGGCCGTCAGGAAAACCGTTCCGCCGGAATCGAGCTGGGACTTGACGTCGCCCATGCAAGCAACTACATCACCATGAAAACGTGAGCTGGGCCGCGAGGAAAGTTCAAATTGCCGAGTGGAACCGATTGTCAGCCCGAGCTGTTCGATTTGAATTTGCGAAGTTTTTTCCAGCGCCGCTGCAAACTCCTCTTCGGACCAGAAGTAATGCGAGGCGGCGGGGGAGTTGGCGCGCCCGTGACGCTCGTAATTTTCCGTCGCGGCGGCGAGATGTTTCGCCGCGGCTTCACGCAAAGTTTGCGGCTCATCTAGGAACACGATCGGCCGCAGGGAACTTTCTGCCAGCTCGAAGAGCGTGCTCGTCCCCGGTTCGCTGGTGGGGCCGAAGAACGAAGGCGTCTCCCAAGCGGCAGCGTTTGGATCCGTTTTTTCCGGCGCCGGCACGGACCACTCCGTCAAAGGTAGGAGCGTCGTGCGCACTACAGGCGCAATCGACCGCTGCGTCCGTGGGTCGAATTCGCGCACCGATTCAACGCTGTCGCCGAGCAGCTCAATACGCACAGGACGAGCGGCTTCCGGGGAGAAGACATCGATGATGCCGCCGCGGACGGCGAATTGCCCGGGCAGCTCCACCATTTCGGTTCGCGTGTAGCCCACGGAACCCAGATGGGTAATCAATTCTTCGTGGGGAATCTCGGTGTCCTTTGCCAACGTCCGGGTGAGATAGAGATACGCGGCCGGATCCTGATAGCGCCAAAGCGCCGCGGCAATAGGGGCGATCACCAGGGAAATCTGTCCATCCGCGACGCGAAAGAGCGTGGCCGCGCGCCGTTCGAGAATGTCCGCGTGCGGGCTTTGCGATTCCCAGGGAAGTCTGTCGAACGCGGGGAGGGTGGCGACGCCGCCCGGCGTTCCTGGAAAAATACCGCTGAAGAATCGCAGGGTTTCCGCGAGAGCTTCGGCGCGGCGATTGGAATCCGTCACAAAAAATGCCGGACGGCGCAACTCGCGCGTCAAGTAGGACGCAACGAGAGCTTTCGCGACATCGTGCAGGCCGGTGACGGAGATATGGCTCGCGCCGGAGCGCAAAGCGGCCAGCGCGCCCTCCATCGCAGCATGGCGAAGGACGGCCTCTAATCTCTCGCGGACGGCGGGAAGTATCATGCGTGGTCGATCAGGATTCCGCGCGAGAGGTGTGCGCCCCTTCGCGTATTTTCCGCAGAATGGCCGTTGTCGAATAGCCGGGAACGACGGGAATGGAGAGGACGCGCCCGCCAGCAGCTTCCACTTCCTTGCGGCCAACAATTTGGTCGCCGGGCCAATCGCCACCCTTCACCAGGACATCCGGGAGCAAACCGGCGATCACTTTGCGGGGCGTCAAATCATCGAAGATCACTACGGCATCCACACATTCCAAAGCCGCGAGAATTTCCGCGCGCTCGAGTTCAGAGATAACCGGGCGGCCTTCGCCCTTCAATTGACGCACGCTGGCATCGCTATTCAGCCCGATGATAAGCACATCTCCCAGCTCACGCGCCAACTCCAGACTGCGAATGTGGCCCGTATGAAGCAGATCAAAGCAGCCGTTCGTGAAGACGACGATGCGGCCGTTGCGTTTCTGGCGGCCAAACCGCAGAATCGCTTCCTCGAGTGTCAGGACTGCCGGGTTCAAAGGGTCTCCATGCGGGCCGAGAAAAACCAAAGTGATATTCGTCAAAAGAGTAGTTTATCACGCGCGGGAGGTCCGGCGCCCGCAGGCCGGCGGCTCACGAGGACGTCACGTAATTTGGTTCGTGCCATTGCGGGAGTTTTGCTCTGCGTCGCAGGATTCTGGCTTGCCCTGCCCACGCCCTATCGCGAGCGGACATTTCTCATCGATGCCGGGGGCTGCCGACTGGAAACCACGATCGTGGTAAAGCAAGAGGGAGGCGCGCAGGGATCGGTTTTGCTTTTCCACGGAATTTCCGCGAACAAGAAAATCATGTCGTACCTCGCGCGGGGTTTTGCCGAACAGGGCCTTCGCGTCTATGTTCCGGATTTGCCGGGACACGGGCGCACGCCGGGGCCGTTTTCGCCGGCGCGCGCGGAACAGTGCGGAGAGGCACTTCTCCGCGAACTGCTGGCGCGCGGGGTGATCAATGCCGATCGCACGATTCTCGCTGGGCATTCGATGGGCGGCGCCATCGCCGAGCGGATTGCATCCCGTGTTGCAGTCGCGGGCTTGATCGCCATTTCGATCGCGCCGATGCGGGCCGCACATGGAGTGACGCCGGAAAAGCTGGTTTTCAGCGATCCCCCGGCTCTGCCGCCTCATTCTCTGGTGATCATGGGTTCGCTGGAATTGGAGTCGATGCGCGGCAATGCCGCTGACCTGGTTGCGTCGCGAAACGACGGGACCGTGAAGTACTTGGAGATTCCTGGCGCATCGCACGTCGGCATTCTCTTCAACCGTGCCACCATGCGAGCTTCGCAGGAATGGTCGGCACACATCCTGAACTTACCCACGACTGCAGCATTGCCCTCTGACCGCATGCTCATGGGGGCACTGGGAGGTTTCGTGGGGATCCTGCTGATTGCAGGACCATTTCTCCGGGAAGTCTGCGGGAAGAACAGGAGCGAGGAAATCGCGGCGACGGGCGCGGCAATTGGCGTGCCACGACTTTTTCTGGAATTTGCCGCGGGCTCGCTCCTGATCGTGGTTCTCTTGCGATTCTGGATTCCTCTGAAGGTGATTGGACTTTTTGAAGGCGACTATCTTGCCAGCTTCCTGCTTCTCCTAGGGGCTGTGCTGGTTGCGATGCACTGGAATTCTCTGCGTTTTGCACTCTCGAGATTCCCTCGCCACTTGCTCGTGGGGGGATTTGTCGGAGTCGTGCTGCTGCTTCTCGCCACTGCATGGTTGGATTTGACGTTTTACGAAGCGTGGCTGACTGCGTCAAAGTGGGCGCGCTTCCCTTTCTTGATGCTCGTTCTTCTCCCCTACCAGGTGGCAGAAGAAACGCTACTCGGGCCTGTGGAGGGCGGAAAGAAAGGACGCAGACTGGCGCTAGCTTTGTCATTAAGGCTCATCTCCTGGGGAGCACTTATGGCCGGCGTATTGATTCTGCACAACGGAGAAATTTTGATGGGCCTGCTGGCGCTGTATATGGCACTGTTCAATTTGCTACAGCGGAGGGGTATGGACATAGTGCGTACTGAAACGGGCTCGGCGGCGGCGACGGCGCTATTCGGTGTTATACTGCAGACCGGGTTTTGCCTGGTGATCTTTCCCCTCACCTAATGGCCCATCTCCTTAGGAGCCGTCACAAAAGGACATCAAGACGGGGGTTCCGCGCCCAGGGACGGACACGAACATGGCTCAGATAGCGATCGTCGGCGGCGGACCGTCCGGCGCGATGTGTGGTGAACAACTCGCGCGGGCGGGCCACAAGGTTAATCTTTTTGATGAGCACCTGGCGTGGGAAAAACCCTGCGGCGGCGGGCTGACGCACAAGGCCATTCAGTGCTTTCCATTCCTGCTTGATAATTCCTATCCCAAGAAATTGGTGAATTCCGTCGAGCTGATCAGCAGCGAAGAGCACCACGCCGCGCTCAACATGCCTCATCCGATCGTGATTTATTCGCGGACGGTGCTCAACGGCTTGCTCCTGGATCGCGCGCGGGAGGCAGGCTGCAACGTGCAGCGTTCGCGCGTGATGGGTGTGGACACGACAACCGCGAAGCCGCGCTATTGCGTGGAAGGCGATTGGCAGGAGGCCGATTTTCTGGTACTCGCCGCGGGTGCGCGCAATCAACTGCTCCCGGAGACGCGGGCATTGCAGCGCGACGAGCTGGAGATGACCCAGGGTTACTTCGTGCCGCAGACTAGCGACTCCATCACGATTAAATTCCTACCACACTTTGAGGGCTACATCTGGTCGTTCCCGCGTTGCGATCATCTTTCTGTCGGGATATGCGGGAGCATGTCGTCGCATACCAGCACGGAGCTGCGGAGCCATCTGCAAACCTTCGTTGAGAAGCACGCTATACAGACGGAGGGCGCAAAGTTCTACAGTCACGTGCTGCCTTCACCGAGGGAACGCACGCTATCCGAAAGAAACGTCATCGGAAAGAACTGGGCGCTCATCGGAGATGCAGCTGCGTGGGTGGATCCTCTCACCGGCGAAGGACTTTTTTATGCGATTCGGTCCGGAGAATTGCTGGGCCGTTCGCTCGCCGAAGGCTGCCCGGAGAAGTACCCGGCTTGGGTGAAGGCCACTTTCTGCGCCGAACTGGAGTTCGCGGCGCGCATTGTGCGGCGTTTCTATCGCGGGTCTTTCCTGGGTAGTGCGGTTACGACGCGCATGGTGCAGTTCCTGCGGCGCAGCCCGGTGTTCCGGCAGTTGATGGGCGATCTATTCAGCGGCACGCAGGATTACACCAGCCTGAAGCGGAGACTCTGGGGCCATCTGGGGATCACCGTCAGCGAGTTCATCTCCAGCGTCTTGAACCTCGATCGACCCGCCACAGCCAGCCTGCCGCGCGCGGGAACCGCGGGCGATTGAAGATAACTGCTCCTTCCGATCCGTTTTCGCAATATAGTTATATGGCCGCCGCGGGCATCTAAGCCAGGGGGAATAGTCCGTCTCTCCAATCATGGCCACCGAGTCAGCATCCAAATCACCAGCCAAAAGTGAAAAACGCAAAAACGCGTGGAAGAATCTTCCCGACGTTTGGGCGCTGATGAAGCCGAGGCGCGGGCTGCTGGCGCTGGGCTTCTTGCTGATGGCCATCAATCGCCTATCGGGATTGGTGCTGCCGGCTTCCACGAAGTATCTGGTGGACAACGTCATCGGCAAGCGGCAAATCCAGCTGCTGACGCCGATCGTGCTGGGCGTTCTTGCAGCGACAGTCGTGCAGGGACTTACGTCCTTCACGCTGACGCAAGTGCTCTCCAAGTCCGCGCAAAAAATGATCGCCGAATTGCGCCGCCAGGTGCAGGCGCACATCGGACGGCTCCCGGTCTCGTTCTACGATGCCAACAAGACCGGCGCGCTCGTTTCGCGGATCATGAGCGACGTGGAAGGCGTGCGCAATCTGATCGGAACGGGGTTGGTGGAATTCGTCGGGGGGTTGATGACGGCAGTCATCGCGCTCGTCTACTTAATTCATACCAGCGTGACCATGACCGGCGTCGCGTTTGGCATCCTGCTGGTCTTCGGGTACGGGATCAACAAAGCCTTTGCGACGATTCGGCCGATTTTCCGCGCACGGCCGAAAATCAACGCGGAAGTCACCGGACGGCTCACCGAATCGCTGAGCGGCGTTCGCGTGGTGAAGGGTTACCACGCCGAAGAGCGTGAAGAAGAGGTCTTCGCCGGCGGCGTGAAGCGCCTGCTGGACAATGTTCTGAAGACCCTCACGGCCACTTCGCTGATGAGCCTTTCCGCCGCGGGACTGATGGGCATCGTAAGCGCAATCATCATGGAGCTCGGCGCGCACAAGATTCTTGCGGGCACGATGACACTGGGAACGTTTTTTGCGTTCAACATTTTTCTGGGGCTGCTGGTTGCACCCGTCTTTCAAATCGTGGCCATCGGCACGCAAATCACCGAAGCCATTACCGGCCTCGAGCGCACCCGCGAAATTCTGAACGAGAAGCTGGAAGATGAAGAGCCTGGCCGGACGGTGAAGCTCGATCGCGTAAACGGGCGGGTAGAGATGGAAAACGTCAGCTTTGCCTACGATACGCGGAAGGAAGTTCTGCACGACGTCAGTTTCCGGTCGGAACCGGGAACGGTCACGGCGCTTGTTGGTCCTTCGGGTGCGGGAAAGTCGACGATTATCGGGCTAATCGCGGCGTTTTATGTACCGTCGAGCGGGCGCGTTCTTGTCGACGGCGTGGATCTTTCGACCGTAAAACTGAATTCCTATCGCACGCAGCTCGGCGTCGTATTGCAGGAGACTTTTCTATTCGACGGAACGATCCGGGAAAATGTGGCTTTTGCGCGGCCCAACGCGACAGAAGAAGAAATTCTAGCCGCTTGCCACATCGCGCGCGTGGACGAATTCGCGGAGTCTTTCGAGAACAAGTACGACACGGTCGTGGGAGAACGAGGAGTGAAGCTTTCCGGCGGGCAAAAGCAACGAGTGTCGATTGCGCGTGCGATTCTGGCTGACCCGCGCATCCTCATCCTCGATGAAGCTACTTCCAGCCTCGATTCGGAGTCCGAAGCGCTGATTCAGGAAGGGCTGCGTTACCTGATGCAGGGCCGCACGACATACGACCTGTATACGAGGCAGCACGCCGTTGAAGCAAACCTGTTCCTGGCGCCCGGGGAAAGCACGCTCGAAAGCGACGACCCAAACGCCGCCGAAGTGGCGTCACCGGCGAATGGCCGCGGCGACGCCGCGATCCCCGATGCCATCCGCATCATTCGCGGCCGATCCAGCTAGGATTCCCTTCGGGATGATTTATTCGGCAAGACAGTAAGTCACAGCGATTTTCTTATTGGTGCCGAGCCGCAACCTTGACGACCGGCGCCGCTCGATTTGCCAGCAGGGTGCGAGTGCCGTTCCAGACGAGTTGAAGTCCCGCGAAAATGGCGATCGATGCGACAACCAACTTTAGCTTTCGCGCAGGAACGTAGCGCGCCAGCGCGCATCCAAACACAACACCAGGCACTCCGCCGGCCAGGAGCTGGCCCAGGACCAGGCCATTAATCGCGCCAAACTTCCAATGAAATGCCCCGCCGATGACGGCCAGCACGAGACCAAATATCAAGTCTGTGCCAATGACCTCGGGAGCCGACATTTCCGAGTAGTTTAAAAGCAGAACAGTACCGAGCGCCCCGGCGCCGGCAGAGGAAAATCCGGATTCCACGCCGATGGGAAGCGCGAGCCAGGGCAGCCAGCGGGAATTCTTCCGCGCAAAACTTGGATTCTGCGCGCGGGGAGCAAACGTCACGCTTGAGGAGGCGGCGAGCAAAATCCCAAGGAGGATGATGACGACCGGATTCCCTCCCTCTTCTCCGAGGAGCCGTAGAACAAACGTGCCGAGCACGAGACCGGGGATCGCTCCGAGCAAAAGCAGCCAAAGATATCGTCCATGAAAGCGTTTTCCCAGGAGATAGAACGGGGCCGCAATCAGGCGCAGGACACCCGCAAACACGAACGCCGTGCCCACAGCTTCACCGGCCGTCAACCCAACGATCAAAACGAGAGCCGGAACGGTAAAGCTGCCGCCGCCAATACCGGTCAGACCAACGGCGACAGCTATGAGGAATCCCAGAAAGAAGCTCATTTGCCGGCTCTCTCCGAAAAAGTGTGAATGCCGCATTCGAGCTTTGTTCCCCCCCACCGCCCGGATCTGGGGTTGTTCGGATCAGCCGGCAGGGCGGTACAGGGCTGGCATCCAATGCTGAGATAGCCCTCGTCGTACTGAGGCAAGCGCCTGATGCCATTCGCATTCACGTAGCTCCAAACCTGTTCCCAATTCCAGTCTGCGAGGAGGCTCACTTTCCACAGGGTCTTGCCGGTGGGTAAACGGTGCAGCTCGACCTTTTTGAGGTTCTTGCGCGTCGGGGACTGTTCGCGCCGCAATCCGGTGAACCAAACATCGAAGGGCTCCAGTGCGCCGAGAAGAGGCTCGACTTTGCGCAACTGGCAGCAGCGTGTCGGATCGGTCTGGTAGAGAATGCCGAATGCTGACTCTTGTTCCGGGACCGTTCGCGTTGGGAGGACGTTGACGAGATGCAACGACCAATCCTTCGCCATTCGGTCACGGTATTCGTAGGTTTGCGGGAAGTGATAGCCGGTATCCAGAAATAACACGGGCACGTCTGGAATCCGCTCGCGCAAGAGATGCAGTACGGCCATGTCCTCGGCTTGAAAGCTGCTGGTCAGACAAACGCGGGCGTTCTCGTTGGCGGCGAGCACGGTGTCCAGGGCTTGCTCGGGCGCAAGTCCTTCCACTACTTCGGCGATCCTCTCGACGTTCATTCAGTTCACCCTTCCCCGATTCTTTCGCGGTTCATCAACGAGCCACAAAGACTCCGCACGGGCCAGGACGTGCCGCGCAACTAGTTCGTCGTTGCCGTGGAGTTCGGGCGCGCTGCTCAGGTCAAATAAACGATCGGAGAATTCCGTGGCGAGGTGGTGTTTTGTTTCTCCAGCAAGAGCCTCGCCGGAATAGAGCACGATGATTCCCGCTTTCTGAGTCACGCGGACGGCATCGGCAAAGGAATCGCCGGTGGATTCGGGCCGGCTCAGGTGCAGCACCTCGAATCCGCGCTCGAAGAGCAGACGTTCGAGCCGCACCGCGAGATCCGGACGGCCTTCGAGGAGCAGGACGGCAGGAAAATGGCCATGACGGGCGTAGCGTTCCTCGGCCGCGACGGGAGTTTCGAGCGCCCCGGAAGAAGAAGATTTCTCTTCTTCCGCGATCGCCGTCGCTGGCGCGTCTTCCTGAATCATTCCCGCGCCCACGGTAGCGTTGGTGGCAGCGTCGATCAAAATAAAGCTGCCAGTTGTTCGGTTACTTGAGTAGGGATCGAAAAACAGGGGAACATGGGTCTCGAACACCACCGAACCGATTTCGTTCATCTCCAATCGAGTCGCGGGCTCTTCCGCGAGAGTGTTGACGTTGACGCGATGGCGGATTTGGAGCGCCCGGATTTTTGTCTGGCGAACGGTGTGTTTGACGAGATACGTACGCCCCAATTCGAGGGGCGCGCCGTGAAGCCAGACAACGCTGGCGTGTAATTTGCGAGACACCTTTGGCAGCTGGCCTGGCGACACCAGCATGTCGCCCCTGCTCAGATCGATCTCCTCATCCAACTGCAATGTCACGGACATAGGGGAGGACGCCTGGGGAAGTTCGCCATCGTAGGTCACGATGGAGCGCACGCGCGTTTTTCGTCCCGAGGGAAGGGCAACGACGGGATCGCCGGGATGAATAACTCCGCTCGCGATGCGGCCGGCGAAGCCGCGAAACGTGGCGTCGGGACGAATCACCGTCTGCACCGGGAAGCGAAAACTTTGCAGGGAATCGTTTTTCGGAAGCGGGACTGTCTCGAGGTGCTCCAACAGCGTAGGACCCTGATACCACGGCATCCGCTTGCTGCGGTCGACGACGTTGTCTCCCTCAAGCGCGCTGATCGGCACGCATTGGACGTTTGCGATTCCCAGCCGTGCAGCGAGCGCCAGGAAATCGTCCTGCAGCCTGAGAAAGACATCTTCGCGATAGTCGGCCAGGTCCATCTTGTTCACGGCGGCAAGCACTTTTGTGATTCCCAGGAGCGAAGCAATGAAGGCGTGACGCCGAGTTTGCGGGAGGAGCCCTTTGCTGCCGTCAATCAGAATGACCGCCAGGTCCGCCGTGGACGCGCCGGTCGCCATGTTGCGCGTGTACTGCTCATGCCCGGGCGTGTCGGCGATGATAAATTTGCGGCGCGAGGTCGCGAAATACCGGTACGCCACGTCGATGGTAATGCCCTGCTCGCGTTCGGCCCGCAAACCATCGGTGAGCAGCGAAAAATCGATTGGCCCCGTGGAGCGGTTGATACGGCTTTTCTTCACCGAAGCGAGCTGATCTTCGTAGACGGCCTTGGAATCGTGCAAGAGACGGCCAATCAGCGTGGACTTACCGTCGTCAACGCTCCCGGCGGTGGTGAAGCGAAGAAGCTCGGTGTTCAGGTCCTGCTCAAGAAAACCGGGGAAGGCGTCATGTGGCCCGTTCTGCGCGGAAGAAATCATCAGAAGTATCCCTCCCGCTTCTTGAGTTCCATGGAGGCTTCTTCATCGTGGTCGATGGCGCGATTTTCGCGTTCGGAGCGGCGGAACGAAACCATTTCTTGGATGATCTGCGGCACAGTGCCGGCATCGGAACGGATCGCTCCCGTGCAGGGAACGCACCCGAGGGACCTCATGCGGCACTTCAGCCGCTGCGTTTTCTCCCCTGGCAGGAGCTGCGCGGGGTGGTCGATCACCACGATAGAACTGTTGCGAAGAACCACCTCGCGTTCCCTGGCAAAATACAGCGGCACAATCGGAATCTTTTCCACGTGGATGTAGAGCCAAACGTCGAGCTCGGTCCAGTTGGAAAGCGGAAATACACGAATGCTTTCCCCTTTGTCGAGGCGGGAGTTGAAAATATTCCATAACTCGGGCCGCTGATTTTTTGGGTCCCACTGGCCCAGGGAATCGCGGAACGAATAGATGCGTTCCTTGGCGCGGGATTTCTCCTCGTCGCGGCGCGCGCCGCCGAAAGCGGCGTCGAACCCGCCCTCAGCCAGGGCGTCCAGAAGAGATTTTGTTTTCAATAGCCCGCAGCATTTCTGGGTGCCCAGTAAATAGGGGTTAGCGCCGGAGTCGAGCGCTTCCTGATTCTTGTGAACGATGAGCTCCGCGCCGATCTGCCTTGGATAGGAGTCGCGAAACTCGATCATCTCGGGGAATTTGTAACTGGTGTCCACGTGCAGCAAAGGAAAAGGGATCTTTCCCGGATAGAAGGCCTTCTGCGCCAGGCGCAGCATGACCGAGGAGTCCTTCCCGATCGAATAGAGCATCACCGGACGCGCGAATTCGGCCGCTGCTTCCCGAAGGATGTAAATACTCTCGGCCTCCAACGCTTGAAGGTGATTGAGCCGCCTGGCCACGGGCGCCACTGTCTCGACCGTTTTGCCGGATTCGAGTTCCGGCTGGGGGAGCAGCGTTTCCGATGCGTTGGTCATGAACGTTCCCTAAAACAAAAAACCCACCTGCCGGAATTCCTGCGGTGGGTTCGCTTCAATCTTGGAGTAGAGCGCTTTTAGAAAGCTGGCTTCCAATCCAAACAAGGCGCGGCGGCCGTCACCGTTGGGTGCGGACAACAACAAACGCCGGTCATTTGGACGCAACTCATTTCGACTATTAGGATACCCGGAAACTTCCGGGCTGACAAATCATCTTTTTGGTTTGATGGCATCAACAATTTCGATGCTTGGGGTGCACGCCAGGTTATGCCGTAGGCCGGCGCACCATCAACTTCTTCGCCGCAGGCGGTGGAATCAGGGTAGCCATCTTGCGGATCATCGCCAGCACCAGCCGCTTGTCTCCATCCGAGAGCGTGGTGCTGTACTTTTTGATCTCCGCCAGGAAGCGAATTTCGTCTTGCGAGAGCTCGCCAAGCGCTTTTTGAGTTTCACGGTCGCGTGGCGTTTCGGTGCCGGGGAAAAAATCCGCCAGAGAGATGTCCATGGCTTCTGCGATTTTGGCGAGCGTTTCGAGAGATGGGACAGTGTGCCCGTTCTCGACGCGCGATAGGTAACAGCGCAGCAACCCGGTGCGGCGCTCGATGTCGCCCTGCGACAGGCTTCGCTGGCTTCGATAGGTCCTGATCACTTCTCCGATGTTTACTTGAGGCTTTTCTTTTGGCATGGTCTTCCCCTTCCCACTCGAGGGGGTATCTTACTCACTAACAGCAGGAGTGGCAAGAGAGAATTTCTGGCGGATGGTTCCAATCCGATAACCTGCGAGGAAAACGCCGCAAGAACGCGCGCCCATGAAAAGAGCAGTGCGGAAAGAAAAAGGCGAGCCGAAGCTCGCCTTTTTCCAAACATTCTCCCGGACTTCAATACGCAGCCGCGGGAATCACCTTCACCTTTGCGTTGACGCCACCGTTGCTGGTTGTTGCAGGCGGAATTCCAGCAGCGTTTCACTCGGGACCTTTACCTGTTGGCCGCGCGTGAGCACTTGAACGGCTCCTCCTGCTCCGGCACCGACGCCCGCGCCGATCGCCGCCCCTTTGCCGCCCCCGGCGATGGCGCCGATAATCGCGCCGAGAGCCGCGCCGCCACCTACTTTCTCAGCGGTGTTCTTGCCGCGCCCCTTGCCGTGCAGGGTGTAATCGCTGCTGACGACGGGGTAATCCTTGCCGTCAATCACAATCCGCGTTAGTTCGAGCTGCAGCTCAGCGCTGCCGGCCAGGTGGCCGGCCTCTTTAGCCTCGGCCAAGCGCCCATACACATCGGTGCCCTTCCGCGCCACCACGGAATTGCCGACAGTCAAGTCGGTCTCCAGGCTGGCGTGGAATACGTCGCCCACGTGGTTCTTTGAGGAGTCCACACCGTCGATCATCCGCACCAGCAGAGGTTGCCCCGCGGGGATCGTAACCTCGCCACCGGGAGCCGTCGGAGCCATGGAATTCGCCGCGACAGGAGCTACTGCCGCGGGGGGAGCCATTTCTGGGGCAGCGCCTCTGGAATAGCCGGTGAACGTCAGTGCCACTATGTCCGCCGTGTTGAAAGTCTGAACCTCTCCGTTTAGCTCGAAGCGCAACACGGCTTGCGTCCCGCCGAGATACTTCCCTTTCAAAACTCGGCCATCTTTCAATTCCAAAGTGTCCGCCGCAGCGGCGCCCACGAAAAACAGGGCCAGCGCAACCGCGGATAAGAAACGATTCACTCTATTCATTGTTCCCTCTCACAATCGAAATTCACGAGTCCCGCAGCCAAAAGCTGCACCCCAATTCTACCGCATTGGATGAGAGAGACGCGACGAATGGTTGCGCCCGGCCAGTCGGGCCGTGGCAGCACCATCCTGAAGGATAATGAAAAGGGCCCAAACCCGACAGGCTTGGGCCCGGATGCTTTGAGAGCGCGGTTAGGATGGGTCGCGTAACTGCTGCCTGGGGTGCAGGCTAGAGTTGGCGGCGAGCTTCATCAGCTTCTTCAGCCAGACGCATCAGCACCGGCACGATCCCGGTGTCGTTTTTATTCGTCTTGGGATTTATGAAAAGACCGTCCTTCACAAAGGCCTGGACAGCGGAGGTCGCGCCACTAAGAGCTGTCGAGGTCGGGCGAATGATGGCCACAGGGCCGAACTTCTGGTCCAGGAAATGGGTTGGCTCGGGCATGATCAGATTGGCCTGCAGAGTGTCCCCGTTGAGGGATTCCGGATTGGTTTCCCCCTGAGCTCCCTTGAGGTCCGTAAACGTCACCGTCGAGTTGTTTTTCTTGTCGAAGTCCGTCAGAGGAGTTGCATTGCCGGCTTTGTCCTGCCAAGTCTGGAAGTGCATGGTCTCGCTAGGGCCGATGCTCAGCAGGATTCGCAAGACTTCGAGATTGGTGACGTGCTGAGCAAGCGTCGGATAGAGGCTGGTGCCACCCTGCTCGATGAAGGCGAAGTGGAATCCCGCTGTGAAGGCGATTGCTTTGAGGTGGTCAGTAAAGGTTGACAGTGTGGGATCGCCGAGATTGATGACGCTTCCGTCGGTGTCAGCCTTGCTTCTCGGGATAGCAGCGTGTTGATTGACGTTTAGACTGGGAACCGCCTGAGCAAATTTCGCCATTGGATCAAAATCCGGGTCGGTGATGCTGCGGTAGACCGACCAAAAGCTGGTGTCGATAGTGAGTTGGGTAAGATTGGTGAGGCGCCCAATCTGCTGGGCCCCATCTGCCGTACTGCTCGGCAGCACCTTGAAGTGGGTGAGATCAGCGGACCCCGTGCCTTTCGATTCCAGGTAATTGCCAAGAAACCGGGCATGACTGATCTCGTCGTCGGTATTGTCATGAATGTATTGCGGCATGTCCCCATCGAGGAGTTGCAGCGCTTGTGAATAGGCGGCGTTCCCGCCAGTGAGTCCGCTGAATTCGTTATCCTGGGTACCCCCGAGTTCCGCGTACTGCCGCCAAAGGTCTTCTTCGACCTGCTCAAGGGCCTGCAGGAATCTTAGAATCGCAATGTCCCCCCTGGTGATTGGTGCGCGGTCGACGTCATCCTCCCGGCCGAACGCAAGCATATTGCCTGCCAGCAGCCCGGCGCCCACAGTTGCTGCGCCCGCCACAGTTCCGTTCTTCAGGAACGAACGCCTGCTGGTACCACTCTTGAATGCATGCCACATTTTCGTCATTGAGCTTTCCTCTCTTCGATTTGAATATGACCGAGCGGCTGAGACAACTGTCGTCACCTCCGCCGAAGCGTTCTACCGGGTTAGATGGGAAAAGATTGCTGGGAATAAATCAGCAGAAAGACAAGTCTCTATCCACGTACAGACCACTCGGTCGAAAAGGCTTACGAGAAGAGGTCAATCCACAACGATAGGACCAGCAGCCGACCCTGCGTCGGACCGGGCAAGCCGCTGAGAACGATCAATGAACGAAGCTCAGAGCGCAACCCTCGTAGTACGTTTCGGCACTTTCGAAGTCAATCTCCACTCGCGCGAACTTCGCAAGCGCGGAATGCGCATCCGGCTGGAAGAAAAACCATTCCGAATCCTGGAAATGTTGCTGGAGCGTGCCGGGCATGTTGTCACTCGGAGAACACTTCGCGAAAGACTCTGGCCCGACACGAATGTCGGCTTCGAGCACGGACTGAACACCGCCGTCAACAAACTTCGCGATCTGCTCGGAGATTCCGCGCGGAGTCCTCGTTTCGTCGAAACCCTTCCTCGGCTCGGCTATCGCTTCATCGCCCCAGTGGTCATGCCCGAGAATGCTATTGCGGCGGCCGCCAAGAAAATGCTCCTTGTCCTTCCCTTCGAGAACTTAGGTGGTGATAGCGAGCAGGAATGCTTTGCCAACGGATTAACCGAGGAGATGATTTCACAGCTCGGACAGCTCAACCCCAAGCGGCTGGGTGTGATCGCGCGAACCTCCGCCATCCAATACAAAGCCACGAAGAAATCCATCAGAGAAATTGCCGCGGAGTTGCACGTCGACTGTGTGCTGGAAGGGAGCGTCCGGTGCGATGGCCGGCGCTTGCGCATTACTGGCCAGTTGATCGAAGCGCGGGACCAAACCCATCTATGGTCGGCAACGTATGACCACGATTTGCGAGAGGTTCTCGATGTCCAAAGAGATGTAGCCCACAAGATCGGAGAGGCGCTCGCGCTCGAATTGCTCCCTGACTAGGGCGCCGTTAGCTCCACATTCCAGCCGTCTACCAGCAGTTCAGGCGTCGCACCATGGAGTGAGGCGGAATCAAATCTCGCCGTGACGGACTTTTTCTCGCCCGGCAGCAGAGAGAAATAGTTATCGCTCCAGAAAACTGGCGTCACGTCTTCTCCGCCTTTGCCGCGTGTGAGTCGCGGATGAACCATGAATGCAACACTATTGCTTTTATTCACGGCGGCCACCGTAAGCATGGAGTCGCCTCCCCTCAAGTGCAGTGTTTTGGTGATCGTTACTTTTGCTTTGGGAAGGCTGTTCAGCCCGGCGAGGTCACCAAATTCCTTCTGCGGCGTGTACACTGTGTCGGTTCTCTTGGCCCAGTCGAGCACATCCGGTTTTGTCGACAACCAATAGAAATTCTCGCTGAGCAGTTTTCCAATGGCGTCATGGAGCTCGAGCTTCAGGAAATAGGTCGGCGTCAGTCCATCCGGCCTCGGAAGATCAAACGCCTTGGTGCTGCTGTCCGCCTCCAAATCAAGTGTCGCTTCGCGGGAAGCTCTTTCCTTCGCATCAATGCTGTAGATTTTCGCGCTGACTTTTGTACCTTTGAGCGTCTCGTACGTCCCGTTGACCACCGCGACAGAGTTGTCGTCGTACGAATACTGCACGTGGACCGGCTCGCAAGCCTTTTTCGCGCCGAAATACCCGCCCCCCGGGACAAGGTAGTAATCGTAGAGATGCCAGATCAGGGAAGGCCACGCGTTGTTCAGCATCCACTGAATCACGCCGGTGGAAATGTATTTGTTCCGTGCGTAGGCTTCGAACATGGCGCGTTGGCCGTCGTAGGTCATTGCTTGCGCTTTGCGCTCGTAATCATCGAGCGACGATGTCTGTCCGTAGCGCCGGTTCAAACCATCGGTAAAAATATTGACCGTCGTGAAGCGTTCGCCGCCCGCGTGATAATTCCAAACGTCATCGATTGGCCAGAGGTGATCCTTGGGGATGAATCTCTCCAGCGATTCCCGCGGCGGAATCGCCGGCCCCGGACTTGTCTCCGTGTTGTAGCCGTAGGCGCCTCCCGCTTGCGTGTCGGCCAGCCAGTACACCGGAGGCACATACTCGTAGGGGCCGGTCATTTTTACGCCCGATTCTCCCGTGACCGCGGTCTTCTGTTCCGAAGCGGAGGAGACCACCGG
>WNFR01001594.1_pt1 | contig 23740 bp, 25 predicted proteins | sample 5400221 | NCBI WGS metagenome assembly WNFR01 (sample SAMN13153357, study PRJNA577476) | soil metagenome | isolation source: 40 cm soil under Madrone tree | place: USA:California | collected 2016-06-14 | reverse complement strand
CCCTGACCTGACACGCCGCTGGCTTGCCAGTTGTCATATTCATTGAAGCCGCGCACCCAGCGATACTGGTTGACCGGCACGTCGAGGTGAACTTTGTGGCACGAGGCGCAGAACTCCGCTGTCTGCGTGCGCATGAAGGGCTTCAAGAATGTGCGCCGGTGAGGCTCCGGATTCACACGCACGAGGAAATCGTGGAGAGTGCGCACGACGGGATTGTCGCTTGCCGCCAGTTCGTGAAGCTTCGGGTACTCCAGAACAAAGTCGCCCTGTCCCATGGTGCTTTTCACTTGCACGATGCTGTGGCACATCAGGCAGCTCAGGCCCGCCTTCGCTTCCGGCCGGTCAACAATTTCCTTGATGGGCTTGTCGAAAAGGCCGCTGAAGAGCAGCGCCGGATCATGGCAGCCCGCGCACCATTTCGAAGCGCGCACGCCGGCGACGTCTTGCATGTATTCGATGCTCTTGCGATACCACTGATTGTTGAACGACGAAAAGTGGTGCGCCGAGCTGTACCACTGTTTGTAAATGTCCGCGTGGCAGCGCTGGCACGCGTCTGACTGCATGAAATATTTCGCGGGAATGTAGCCGTTATGTTTGGTTTGCGCAGAGCTTGGGAAGAATCTCCCTTGCGGGCCGTCGCCTTCGCCGTCCATCGAAGCCGCGGGCATTAGCGGGTTTTCGATGCGATTGGCGTTCCTCCAGGCGATTTCACGCGACCACCACGTTCCTGCCGCAATCACCACTGTGGCGAGCACCAGGCCCGCAAATCGAAAAACGCGCTGCGTTCCCGTAGTTCCCAGCCAACCACGGGAGGCCAGCCATGCCGTCGTGACGAACAGGGAGCCGACTACGCAAAAGGCGATGTGCGCGTAGAGCCACGGCTTCAGGCGGTTCAGCGCGCCAACAAAAATCAGCGCGATGCCGAGGACCGCGCCCATGGCTAACAACGCCCAGCCGACGCGCGCGAGCGCCGCATCCACGCGCAACAATCGGAAAAGCAAGGGAAGCAACAAAACCGTCAGCAGAATGCCGACCGCTACATGGAACAGGACGAGAGTTCCGTAGGTGATCGTGGCGGAGGGAAATCCGTACAAATAGATCGCGCTTGCCGCAAGGGCCAACAAACTTCGTGAGCGCCAACGTTCCATCGCGGTTTTCTCCACTCTCGACGCCTCGACCAGGAAAAAGTGCGGCCGGATGAGTGCGCATCCGGCCGCGAGTGCTTGGGGTGCTCCCGGGCGGCGTCAAAAGGAAGCCTGGCTGGAAGCGATGTGCGCGCTTTATATAGCCCCTCCGCATACCCCGCAATAACGCGAAAATACTAGAAACCGGCGTCGGCCTTAAGTCCTTTTCCTTCAGTGACTTGATAGCAGCGTCCAGTGGCGAGATTCTTGAACTCTTCCTTGACGCCGCTTGGCCATTCAATCTGTACGCGCTCCACTCTGTCGCGTTTTCCCAGTCCGAAAGTGAGCGGCAATTCCGATTGGGATAGATAGCTCGAGCCGCCTTTCACTATTTGGCTCTGCGTCTGTCCGCCGGACAAAATGTGTACTACAGCTCCAATCGCGTCTCGATTGGATTTCGTTCCTACGAGGTGAAACCGGATGCTTCGATTTTGCGCTAGCTGATCGTTGCGATAGAGATACGCGGGGCCATTGTTTGTCGTCAGCAGAATGTCCAGATCTCCGTCACGGTCAAAGTCTCCGTACGCCAACCCGCGGCCGACCTTGGGCTGCGCAAATCCGCCGTTTAGCTCGGCGGCGACATCTTGAAACGTTCCGCCCCGATTCACGAAAAGCTGCGGGGGCTGTGCGTAACCGACATTGCCACGAATATTGCGTACGGTTTCCTCGATGTGACCATTGGCGACCGCCAGATCCAGCGAGCCATCGAGATCCACATCGAGAAAGGCACAACCGAAGCCCAACGTGTTCTTCGATGGCAAACCCACGCCGGCAGCAATCGAAATGTCGTCGTATGTTCCCGAACCCGCTGCTCGATAAAGTCCGATCATCTCGTTATCGAAATTGGTGATGGCGATTCCCGGCTTGCCCGAATTCTCGAAATCCGCGACGTCCACGCCCATGCCGGCCCGCGCTTTGCCTTCGGTGCTGAACGCGAGCCCCGCTTCCACGGCTACGTCTTTGAATTTGCCGTTCCGCAGATTCTTGTAAAGTTTATTGGGCTGCGTATCATTGGCCACGAGCAGATCCGGCCATCCGTCCTGGTCGTAATCGAGCATTGCCACGCCGAGCGACTTCGAGCTGCTGTCAAAGATCCCGCTGGTGGCGGTAACGTCCTCGAACGTTCCATCTCCGCGGTTATGAAATAACCAGCAGGTGTCGCCGCGATATGCTTCGGGCGTGCAGAACGATTTGTGCTTTCCGTCGAGGCTGCAAAAGACATCGTGCTCCGGTGACCAGCGCACATAATTGCAGACGAAGAGATCGAGCAAGCCGTCGCGATCGTAATCGAACCATAGCGCCGAGGTGCTGAACGCTTGTCGCGCGCTCAAGCCGCTTGTGCGCGTCACGTCGAGGAAAGTCCCTTTGCCGGTGTTGCGAAATAGCCTGTTCTGCCCGACGCAGGTGATGAAAATATCCGGGAAGCCGTCGTTGTTGTAGTCGCCGACCGCGACGCCCATGCCATACATCTCGACATCCAAGCCCGCGGCCTTGGTCACATCTGTGAATGTGCCGTTGCGATTGTTTTTGTAGAGGCGCAACGTAGAGCGCTGGCGCTTGTGGCCCGGCCAGTCCATCCCGTTGATCAGCAGAATGTCTTGCCACCCATCGGCGTCGTAATCGAGAAAGGCGCAGCCGGAGCCGAGCGTCTCCGGAAGCAGTTTGCCGCCGTACGCCCCGCTATTGTGTTGGAACTGAATGCCTGCCTGCGCCGTAATGTCCGCAAAGCGAAATGTCGGCGCTACGGAAATAGCATCCAGTAGCCGAGGAAAAGTTACAGCGATGAGCCCGGCGCTCGCGGTGGCCGATAGAAAATCGCGCCGTCTCAAGTCAGGCTCACCAAACCGTTGCGAATCGCGTAAACGACGAGCTCCGCTGTCTTGTGAATTCCAAGCGTGTCCATGATGTTGGCGCGGTGCACGCCCACGGTGTTGGCGCTGAGGCCTAATTCCGCTGCGATTTCTTTGTTAGATTTGCCCGCCACGATGTGCCGTAAAATCTCCAGCTCACGCGTAGTGAGTGCGCTATCGCGCTCGCCCTTGAGCGCCGCGGGCTTGGCAAGTTGCGGATCGAGCACCAAATCGCCGTGGGCGACACGCTTTATGGCGCTGACCAAATCCAGTTCCAGCGCATTTTTGAGAATGTAGCCGCGCGCCCCCGCCTCCAGTGCCTGGCGCACCAAAGTGTCCTCGGAGTGCATGCTGAGCATCAGCACCGCCGCATCTGGCATCTTGGCGCGAATGCGCCGCGTGGCCTCGATGCCGTTGATGCCCGGCAGCGCACAATCCATTACCACCACTTTCGGTTTCAATTCGAGCGCAAGGCGCACAGCGTCCTCGCCGTTGCTGGCTTCCCCGACGACAGAAATCGCGGAATCATCCTCCAGCATGCGCCGGAATCCTTTGCGTACGAGGGCGTGATCGTCCACCAGCACGACCGTGAGCTTATCCGCCATGCGCTTCCACTCTATCCGCCGGCACCACTAGCCTCACAATCGTTCCGCCAGCATCGCGTCGCATGATCTGCAAGGTCCCTCCCACGAGCTCCGCACGCTCTCGCATTCCGAAGAGCCCGATACCCTGGTACCCGGCGTCCGGCGAAAATCCCTTGCCGTGGTCTTCCACTTCCAGGCTTATGGAATCATTCCGGAATTTTAGCCGCACCCAAGCCTCGGTCGCTCCCGCATGGCGCTTCACGTTATTCAGGGCCTCTTGCAGCACACGATACACCTGCACCCCGGCAGTGGCGTCGACGGGAAACGCAGCGCCTGATTTTTCGTAATGCAGCTTCAGGCCAGTTTGCCGCTCAACCATTGGAATATACCAATCCAGCGTGCTCTCCAGCCCCTGTTCATCCAACAGCACCGGATGCAGAGCTTGCGACAAGCTGCGAATGTTGTTTAACGTCGTTTGCGCGATCTCGCGCACCTCTTGCAAATCCTGGCGCATCGGCCCGCCTTGCGGCACCTGCTTTTCGACGCGACTGAGCAGCGAGCCAATCGCCGTCAGCACCTGGCCAAATTCATCGTGCAGCTCGCGCGAAATGTGGCGAAGCGTCGACTCCTGGGTTGCAATCAGTTTCTGCGCCAGATCGCTGCGCTGTTCGGAGAGCATTGCCAGCCGCGCGAAAATCTGCCGGTTCGAGCGAATCAAGTACAAGCTGGTGAGCGCAATAGCGATCAGCGCCGCAGCCAGAAAAATATACAACTGCCGTTGCACGCCGTTATAAATGTTTTCGATCTGGCGCGCCGCCTGCTGCTCCGCCTCGTTATTCTCCACCAGTAACCGAAACACGGCGGTGCTCAGCGCCGCTTGCCGCGCTTGCAGGGACAAGCGAATCTGGTCGCGTGCTTCGTTTTCTTTCTTCTCCTGCGCCAGGGAGAACATCCGGTCCACGGCGTCCCAAAACTGCGATAGCTGCTGGCTCAAGTACGCGCGCTGTTCGGGAGTGCGGTGCACCGCGGCGTATTCTTCCTCGAGCCGCAGCGCCGAGTCCAAATCACCGCGCACGCGGTCGAATTGCGACGACCATGCGATCAGGGGGTACGGCTCGCTGGCATCGAGCATGTCGCGCATGGCCAGCGCCACGGTGTTCAAATCGTTTTGCAGTCGCAGCAATTGCAGCGAATCCTTGCGCCCGCGATCCACCATGTCGCTCTGCAATTTCCGCAAGCCGGCGAGCTGTACGCGAATGTACGCGGAATAAGCCACCACCACCGCGAGAGTAATCACTAAACCTAGAAGGAGTCCCGTGGTCGGCGATCGTTCCGAGCGCGAAGACGTTTGCACGGACAGAGAATACCTCACTGCGAGGTTTGGCGGCGCAGACTCGCGACAATACCAATCATGAGGAGGGCGCTGAAGAGCGGCACAACGAAACCCACACGCAAGCTTCCGGAATATTTTGAGAAAATGCCAACGAGCCAGGGCCCGGCGGACCCGCCCAGCGACGCCAGCCCAAACAAAAATCCCCCGATACGCCTTGCTCGGTTTCCATACCATTTAGAAAGCCAGGCGATATATACAGGATAGATAGAAGCGCATCCCAAGCCAGCGAGAAAAATTCCGACAATGGCTACCTTCAGCGTGCTCGAAAAAATAACCACCGTGGTTCCGAACGCGGTCAGACCGAGCGCGGCAAGCACCAAAGGCCGTTCGGAGAGAGACAAGAGGACCAGTGGAGCTAACCCGCGACCGGCCGTAAGCCCCGCATAGAAGAACATTGGCGCGAGCGTCGTGATGTTGGTAATTCCATTCGCAATTCGACGCGAATACTCCGCGGCCCACACGCCAATGCTCGTCTCCATTCCGACGTAGGTGAAAAATAAGATGGAAAGCGCGATGGTCACTCCACGCCCGACACGCAACGGTGTCGCTTCCGTGCTCTCGATAGCCTTTTCATGCTTCGCCACACCGAACTGCGCAAATAGAAGCGTGACCACCAGGATCGCGCCGAAGATGGCATACCCAATCAGCAGACCCGGCAATCGATTGCGCCTCAATGCCATCGCGATGAGCGGCGAGCACGCCATTGCTCCCGCTCCCCACGTAAAATTGAGCAGGTTCAACAAGGAAGCGCTGCGAGCGCCGCCGGCTTCCGCCACGTATAGATTCGTTCCCGGCGTGATCAGGCCGTAGCCGAGGCCAAATGCCGCGGTAGCCGCCAGCGCATTCACGTGGGTGCTCGCGTTGAGTGTGGCAAGACCATATCCGATGAGCGCATAACCTGCCACCAGCGACGGCCGGTATCCGCGCCAAGCCATCCACGCGCCCGATATTCCGGTGCCAACCAATGCGGCGAGGAATTGGATCGTTGAGAAAAGGCCGGCCTGCCCATCATCAAGCCCCCACCTGCGAATGAACACCGGCAACATCGGCCCGACGATGGTGGTGGCGATTCCGCTCAAGATGAACCCGATAAAAAGCACAGCCAGCAAGCCGGTGCGGCTGCTGCTGGTACGCTCTGGGATTGCCGCGCTAATGGCATTATCCGCTCGCTTAACATCGGTGGTCGTCGACATGGGTTCAAGCATTCTGAAGGAGCCACTCGCCGGAGGCAACTTTGAGTTGAATGCGAGACAGGTTACGTCCCGAACGCAAATTCGTGTACGCTCTTCGGCGAACTTCGAAGGCTCCTGGCTACAGTGATCAATGTCGGACTTATCGGGTTTGGCTTGGCAGGACGCGCGTTTCACGCGCCGGTGATTCATGCGGTCCCGGGCTTGAGGCTTGCCGCGATTGTGCAGCGCAGCGGCAACGGGGCGGCAGAGCTGTATCCTGACGCGCGCATTGTGCGCAGTGTTGATGATCTGCTGGCGATTTCTCAGATTCAACTCGTCGTCATCGCCACGCCGAACGACACGCATTATCCCATCGCCCGGCAATGTCTCGCCGCGGGTCGCGACGTGGTGGTCGACAAACCTCTGACCCCCACGCTAGAGGAAGCTCTCGAACTCGTTAAGTTCTCGCAAGAACGCGGCCGGCTGCTGACCGTCTACCAGAATCGCCGCTACGATGGCGATTTTCAGGCTGTGCAGCAAATCATCGCCGGTGGAAAACTGGGACGCCTCGTGCGATTCGAATCGAACTATGACCGTTTCCGCCCCCAGCTAAAAGCAAACGCCTGGCGCGAGCGCTCCGGTCCGGGCACCGGCATTCTCTTCGACCTCGCGCCGCATTTGATCGACCATGCCCTGTTGCTGTTTGGCCTTCCCCAAGCGATTACCGCCGACATCCGCACGGAACGTGAGCACGCTGTTGCCGACGACTCCTTCGATCTCACGCTGCATTATTCCGGCGGCCTGCGCGCGGTACTTCGCGCCACGATGCTCGCCGCAGTAACTCGCCCGCGCTTCATTCTCTATGGCACCAGCGGCGCTTACGTGAAGCACGCTTTTGACGTGCAAGAGCCGAAATTGCGCGCCGGCCGACTTCCGTGGAACGAAACACCCAGCGAAGCGGAGCAAGAAGAAAACTCCGGCGTCTTAACGCTGGTAAATGCTGACGGCGGCACGACGCAACAGCTCGTCCCGCCTGCACCGAGCGATTACCGCAGCTACTACGCGAATATCCGCGACGTCTTGCTCGGCACGGCCGCGCCCGCGATCGCACCCCAACACGCGCTTAATGTCATGCGGATTCTCGAACTCGCCCGCGAGAGCAGCGTCCGCCAATGCACCCTCCCCTGGCCGGGCTAAAGCCGACCCTCTAGATTGAGGAAGTGGCCGCGCTTGCGCGTATAATCGGAAAAAGGAGCGCCACGTTGATCGAACTTGCGCCTTCCATTCTCTCCGCCAACTTCGCGCAACTCGGCGTTGACGCACTCGCCGCGATCGACGGTGGCGGCACGGTTCTCCATCTTGATGTGATGGATGGGCATTTCGTTCCGAACCTCACGATTGGCCCCCCCGTCATTGCGTCGCTGCGCAAGACGATTCCGAAGATTCCGTTCGATTGCCACTTGATGATCGAAAATCCTGACGAGTTTATTGGGGCCTTCGCCGAAGCGGGCGCCAATTGGATTTCCGTGCACCAGGAAGCGTGCGTGCATCTGAATCGCACGCTGCACCTGATTGCCTCGCATGGATGCCAGCCTGCGGTTGTGATCAACCCCGCGACGCCCGTGCACATGCTCGACGAAGTCTTGGATATCGTGCACCACGTGCTGGTGATGTCCGTTAATCCGGGCTTCGGAGCGCAAAAATTTATTCCCGGCTCGCTGCGCAAAATCGAAACGTTGGCACAGACTCGCGAGCGCCGCGGACTTTCTTTCCGTATCGAAGTCGACGGAGGCGTCGATCTCACGACAGTGAGCGACGTGATTCGTGCCGGCGCGGACCTGCTGGTTGCCGGAAATGCCGTGTTTGCTCACGGCGACATTCGTGACAATGCGCGCAAGCTGCTACAAACCGCGCGCGGCGCGACAGCGGTGCGAGCCTAATCCGCAATTGATGAAGCAACCTCACTGCTCCTCGTAGTTCCAAGTCAGCCCGCCGTCGACGAAGTAGGTCGTTCCCGTCACATAATCGGCATCGGAAGATGCCAGAAACGCAGCAACGGAGGCAGCTTGCATAAGCTACAGCGCGGCGATGGCGTGAGCGAAGGTGTCGACGTTTTGCCGATCGATCCAGATTACGCCGGTGTTTACGAAGCTAGGGACAGGCGCGAATGGATCCTTGGCCCAGTCCACGTTGAGCGAGCGGGGTCTATGTCGATGCAGGTCATTGAGCATTTGCAATCCCACGAAGCCCATGGTGTAGGGTCTTTGCGCGATGGTCCCTTGGATGTAGCCGTTGCGAATCCACTCGATGGTTTCGGGGTCGGAGTCCATTGCGATGACCGTCTTACCCGTCACGTGGGCCGCGCTCAGCGCTTTTGCCACGCTCTTGCCGCTCAGCGCTTCCAGGCAGACAAATGCGTCCACTTTGGTTTTCCCCGCCACTAGCTTCTGGGCTTCATCGAAGGCAATTTGGGCATCGCCCTTGATGTCGACAACTGGCAGCACAGCAATGTGAGGGTAAGCAGTTAAGATCTCTAGGTAGCCGCGATACCGCTCGTTGAGATTGGTCTGCTCTGGCATGGTAAAGATGGCGACATTGCCTTTGCCCTGCAACGACCGGCTGACGATTTCGCCGCCCAATCTTCCCGCCTCGTAGTTGTCAGTGCCTATAAACGACAAGCGCTTGCTGGCCGAAGAGTCGGCATCGATGGTGATGACGGGAATGCCGGCGGCAATTGCGGCATCGATGTCCGACTTCATCAGTTCCGGGTCAGCCGGTGAAACCAGAATGCCTGCGGGCTTCAACTGGACAACGCGGCGAAATTCCTGCTGCTCAGCTTTAGGATCGTAGTTGCCAGGACCTGCAACCGTGGCTTGCACCTGTATCTCGGAAGCGGCCTTTGCGAATCCGGACGCGGCAGTCTGCCAGTAAGGAATTTGTGTGTTCACGGTGACCAGGAAATACTGGTTGTTCGATTGACGTAAAGCGGAATTGAGAGGCCTATTGCACCCGCCCAAAGAGAGTAGTGGCACGAAAAGAAGAAGGGGACCCAGGAACCTCGCGGTCATCGACATGAGACCCCCCAGAAGGGAAACGGTCCGAGGCGGGTAGGAAATCTGCGCAAATCATAGGCCCGCAAGTCAGAGAAAGCAACAACATGCGGGCGCGCCGCTTACCCGCGTCTTGGGAGTGATGCCCGTCAGCGGCCGACAAGCGTTGTGGAAAGGCTATCTTTGGAAGCGTTTTCGTACAGGTGAAGAATTTGCGTCGCGCGCTTTAGCAAATCCGACGGAAGTTCACCGGGTTGGTAATCGACCCAGCCGGTGGCGTAGGGGATTGCGATTTTCTCCCCCGCCGAGACGATCTCCAGCGGACCCACGCGGTTCAAAATGAGTTTCACCTCGCCCAGCGAGCATTCTGTGAGGATAAGTAAAAAATCGCCGCCCGAGAGACGCACGGCAAAATCGGAACCGCGAATGGCCTTCTTCAGACGGCGAGCAAACTCCTTCAGCAATGAGTCGATAGCACCGTTGCCATAGCGCTGAGTAAGCTGCGCGAATTCCTCGATGTGAATCGTAGCAACACTGAGCGACGTTTTTCCGCGACGCGCGCGGCCTATCTCTTTGCCCAGTTGCTGCTCAACGGAGACACGCGTGTACAGACCGGTAACAGGATCGAAGCCCGATGTATCGCCTAATTCGCTTGGCCCGCCCCGCTCCGGAAACGGATTCTGAGCGGTGAGTTGTTTTCGGCGACGCCGAAACGACCACTGCCGATAAACGAGCCAGAAATTAAAAACAACGACGAGAGCCGCGGTACCCCACTGCGCCTGATCCGGCCGAATTTCATAGAAGTGATTAGCGTGGCGGAAGAGAAAAGGCAGGAAAGACAAGACCAGGGCCGCCGCAGCAAGCAGCGTCACTGTACAGGCGGAGAACCACAGCCACCAGTCGCTACGCGTAAGCTGCCGTAACTCCGTCTCGATTTGCAGCGCGCGGAAAGCGCCAGAACCCTCCAGGGGAGAAGGTTCTGTCGTGCGCGCGCGAAGACCCAGGAAAGACTTCATCTAGCCTTATCGACCCGGAATAACTGTAAGTGTGCAACGCCCATCGGGCAATCATGAAAAAGTACAGGCCCGCTAAACTGCAAAACTGGACGCATGGACAGGAGTGACACATTGGGGGAGTACCGACCCCCGAAGGTGTCGATGTTTGGCTCTCCAAAGTGGCTTACTGAAGACAGCTTGGCCGCGCTATTGCGGCATGCCCAAGGAAAGTCCAGCCCTTTCACTTGCGCTTGTTACGCGATTTGTGTGCAAAAGTCGCGGGAAGGGGAAAACATGAAAAACAACTGGATCATAGCGGGCTTGCTGGCAGCACTGGTGTTTCTTGGCGCCGCGAGTGCGGCGGCACAATCGTACAATCCGACCCATTGGATCAAAAAAGGCCCGACGGCCAGCGAGCAGCTTGCAGCAAATGGCGAGCAGAGCAAGAAGCTGGCGTCGCAGCTACAGGCGCTTTTGCCGCCGCGCACGAAGCTGGAGGATGCTTGCGCATCCTTTCGTCAGTTGAGCGACTGTGTCGCGACGCTGCACGTCAGCCACAATCTTAAAATCAAGTTCAACTGCTTGAAGTGGGATGTCACTGGAGTTCAGCCGGGGAGCGGCAATGTGTCCTCCTGCAGCGCTCCCGAGGGCGGAAAGGCAGTGAGTCTCGCGAAAGCAATCCAATTGCTGAAGCCAACCGCCGATGCCAGGGCGGAAGCGAAGAGCGCGGAGCGTCGCGCCCACGAAGACATCAAGGACGCTGAATCGTAGTTCACCAGGTGTATGGGGGGAAGGGGCGCCCGCCCGGGCGCCCTTTTACTCGACGCGCGCGAGGCCGGCGTCGCTTAAAGATCGCCTAAGCCTTTTTTCTTTCGATCTTCAGGTTTAGGACAATCTCTTTTTTGTTGTCGAAGCTGGAAACGGTGCGCGTCGCGGACTTGGCTCCATCCTTTTCAGCATGAATCTCATAGTCGACATTGGGATCCAGACCGCTGAAGCGGTAGTTGCCCTCGTCATCCGCGATGTAGCTGCGTACCGCATTGGTGCGTGTGTTTCTTAAGAAAACCACCGCCGAAGGTACGGGAGTGTCGGAGGACTTGTCAGCTACAACGCCGCGGACCGTGCGCAGCTGCACTTCGTGCTTGGCATCCTGACCCATAGCCGCACAGACGCCCACGCAAAAGGCTACAGCGACAAGCAGTACGCGAAGTTGGGGCTTCATTGTTTGCCTCTCTTTGCCGGTTCCATGCGGAAAACGATGTTGTTCTCCCCGGATCCGTTCCGTGCGTCGATGGTCCTGGCCTGCTCGGCAAAGCCCTTGGCGTGCACTACGATTTCATACTGGGTGCCTTGTGGCACGCGAATCGCAAATTCGCCCCGCGAATTCGTGCTGTCCTCCCAGCGGAATTTTTTCTCACCAGCCCGGCGAATGCGGAGTTGCACACCGGGAAAAGAGAGAGCTTTGTCGGTGAACACCGTTCCGCGAATCAGAAAATCGTTGGCGTGGCTGTAATTTTGCTTGCCGCCTTTTGCGGACGAAGAAGACTGCGCCTGAGAAACCGGGTCTGTTTGCTGAGCCGAAACCTGGAAAGCGATGAAAGGAACCAACAGCGGCGCAGCCCACAAGGCAAGAACCCGCCCTACACGCATGATTCCGCTCTCCTCAAAGGATTAGATAGAGACAGGTAGGCAAGAAGATGCCCGGCTTGCAGAGGTCGAGTCACTCATCGTCCTCTTCCTCATCGTCCTCTTCTTCCTCTTTGGGAAGATCGCCGTTCTCGCCAATCTCTTCCTCTTCGTCCTCTTCGTCTTCATCATCATCCATATCTTCGGAGATGATGTTCAGATGGACGGGATGGATTTGCGAGACTTCCAGTTCGGACTCGCACTCTGGGCAACTGAGAATCTCGCCTTCTTCGACTTCGTCTTCGTCGACGTCGATTTCGGCGGAACATTCAGGGCAGCGGATCAAGGCTCCATCCTCCGTACGGGTATCCATGGTCGGTGCCGCTCGGCCAGCAGGCACCACCGTCGAGCGTATTATATACCGGCATGAAGTCAACCCCATTCGGGTGGGCTGGGTCCAGTCAAGCAGGGGAAACGGACAACACTTATAAATGGCCTCTTCGCGCGAATATCCGGAACGCCCAATGGTCGGCGTGGGCGGCGTAATTATCGACCAGGGGCGCGCGCTGCTAATCCGTCGCGGCAGCGAGCCGTTGCTGGGAGAATGGTCGATCCCGGGCGGGACGCTGGAATTGGGCGAAACGCTGGAGGAAGGCGTGGCGCGCGAACTGCTGGAAGAGACAGGTCTTACGGTGCGCGTGATCGAGCTGATCGAAGTGTTTGACCGAATTTACCGGGAGAGCACTGCAGGCGGCGATGAGATGAAGAAGAGCCCGCGCTTCCATTATGTGATCGTCGACTATCTTTGCGAACGGCTTGCCGGCGAGGCTATGGCGGGAAGCGACGTGACTGACGTGGCCTTCGCGAGCGAAGAGGAGTTGGGGAAGTACAATCTGACTGAGACGGCTACGCGAATTTTTAAGAAAGCGTTTGCCATCGAACGCCGGAGACGGCGCTCAGGGCTGAGCACGTAGGTCACGAGGAATACCTCATTGCCCCTTGGTGATCTCGATGCTGCCATTCGCATCCGTCAGCTGGAGCTGGCAGCTCCCCGATCCGATGGTGCCGTTGAGCGATTCGGAGCTTACGCTGCCGGTCGCGCTGATAGGCAGATCGGTCGAGATGCGGCCGAAGGATGTGCGCGCCGAAACGTTGTAGCCAAGGCCCTCTGGAATGCTCACTCGTATGGAAGAGAACGAAGTTTTGAGCGCGATGTCCCGGCAACCACTAGCCGGACGCGCAGCCGCAACGGAGATGCCGCCGTTCTGATTGCTCACCGAGATTTTGCCGCCGACCGATTCGAGCGTGACCACGGCGAAGGACGTGGTCACATCAGCATCGCCTTTCACGCCGCGCGCGGTGACCGAACCGTTGGTATTTTCCACGGTGAGATTGCCATTGATGCGCTCGGCGGAAACGCTGCCGAAACTCGTCTTGGCAAACGTGTCGCCGCCAATATCGCTGAGCGTGATGCTGCCATTGCCGGTGATGGCGCGGATACCTTTGGAAATGTCCGAGGCTTCGATGGCGCCGAAGGAGGATTTCAGCTCCACAGTGCCATGGGCGGAGCGCAGCGTGATTTTTCCGTTGGAAGTTTCCGCATTCAGCGCGCCGGCGATGTTGCTCAACTCAAGATTGCCGAAGGAGTCTCGCACGGTCACTGCGCTACCGGAGAGCGAACTCCCGGAAACACGTCCATTGCTGGTTGTGCAGTTCACGCGGCCCTTCACCTCGGAAAACGTGACGTTCCCGAAGCTGTCCGTGATGTCGGCCGCGCCGCCGATCCTTGACACATCGACGTTCCCGTTGTTGTCACGAACGATGAGATCGCCGCGGATGTTACGCGCCTCGACGCTGCCGAACGAACTAGTGATGTTGGCGGAGCCGGCGTCCGTGAGGTTGACCGCCCCGTTGCCTCCTGTGATGTTCGCGGCGCCTTGAATTTCGCGGACCGTTATACCGCCAAAACGGTTGCGCACCTCCAACGAACCCTTCACCTGCGCGACTTGTACTGAGCCGTTGTTGTCCGTGACGGAGGCATCGCCTGTAGCACCGTTAAGCTCGATGCTTCCGAAGGAATTAGTGAGTCGCGCCGCTCCGGTATCGCGGACGTTCAGCGAGCCGTGGCTGTTCTCAAACTCAGACCTACCGCGGACTCCGGTGGCGTTAACGCTGCCGAAGCTGTTCTTGACCACCAGCGAAGCGTCGGAAGGCATGGCGATGTCGTAATCGACGGAATACGAAGCATTCTTGCGCCCGAACCAGTTGCGGTTGTCTTCGGGATAGCGAGTGTGCACCTCGACGCCCTGCGTCGTCTGCTCTACATCGATCTGCACTTTGTCGGCAAAACTCTGCGCCTGCTCGCGCGAGTCCGCTTGTGCGTGGATGGTTGCTGAGATTTTCAGCTCGCGGCTCGGTTCGCCGTGGATGCGTATTTCGCCGAATTTATTCTCGATATGGAACGATTGTCCGGCTCCCAGAGAGAGAGACTTTTGAAAGTCGCGCGTGACCTGCTCCTGGCCGGGAATTGCGGCGCGCGAGGTCGATGCGGCGGCGACCAGTAAGCTCGCGGCGCACAGCAGCGCACGGCGTTTGCTCGAACTGACGTGCCTCGCGGTCTGCGGGTCACTAGGGACGGGGCCGGTCATCGCTTTTCCTCCAAAATGTCCTCCAAGGTGCGCTGCTTTTCCTGATACATAGCAAGCAACTGATAACGCAGGTGCGCGTTCGACGGATTTTGTCCGGTCTGCGCGCGCAGGTCGTCAATGGCGCTGTCGAGCACAAGGAGCTTCTCGCGGTAGTTCGCCATAAGCGGAGTTGCGGGATTTTCCAATTGCGGCTTGGCCTCCACAGCGAGCTTGTCGATCGCCTGCACGTAGGCGGATTCCGCGTGTTCCACCTCGGTGAGCGCCTTGCTCTTCAGCAGGCTGCCCTGCTGCGGCAGTGTAGTGAGGGGGCGTCGCAAAATCCAAATGCCGGACACCATCAGCAAAATCACAAGCGCAGTCGCTGTCGCGGTTTGCCAGGAAACGGAGATGTTCGCGAAAAGTGAGCGCCAGCCCCACTTGATTCGCCGGTCGCCGATTGTCGCTGATTGCTCAACGAGCGCCTGATGGATCCGCGGCCAGAGCGTCGGGCTTTCCGTGTAGTCACGCAATTCAGCCGCCGCTAAGCTGAGAGACTTCCACGCGTGAAGCTCTTCGGCACAAGAGGCGCAACTTGCCGCATGGCTCTCGAGCGCAGCCCATTCGGACGCGCTGCCATCTTCGAAAATGCGATCCCGGTCTTTACACGTTACATTCATCTCGGTCACCGTGCTCCCGCGGCACTGCTGCTGCGAGGAGGCTCCAGCATCTGGCGAAGATTTTTCTTCGCCTGGAAAAGCGCGTTCTTCGAAGCGGCTTCACTGATCTCCAGCAGTGCGGAGATTTCCGCGTGATGAAAGCCTTCGACTTCGTACAGCAAGAAAACATCGCGCTGATGGCGCGTCAATGTGGCAAGGGCGCGCTCGAGCGCCAGCCGTAGCGAGGGATGCGCGACTGCCGCGCGAGGCTCCGGCCAGGGAGCAGCATCGTCGTGCTGCTGCTCGTCGTCCGTCCTGACTTCTTTCTTGCGCAAACGGCTGCGTCGCGCGTCATAGCATGTGTTCACCAGGACGCGAAAGGTCCAGGTGACGAAACTCGATTGCCCGCGAAAACTGCCGATGCCGCGCTGCACCTTCAGAAAAGTTTCCTGCACCGCGTCTTCCGCGTCGGCCGAGCTGCCAAGAATGTTGCGGGCGAGGTTCTTCATGCGCGCGCCATGAAGCGCATACAAGCGCTCGTACGCATGCAGATCGCCCGACCGGCAGGCCGCGGCCAGCGCCGCATCCTCCGCTCCCGCTGCCTCCACCGCTCTAGCAGGAGCGGCGACTTCTTCCCGGAAAGGTTCCACCCGCCTCTCCTGTTGCACTGCGGGAGCGATTCTAGTCTCCCAGGCCAGCGCAAGTCCCATAATTCCCATGCGATGCTCCTGGGGTAGAGACGACGGAGAGACGCCAAACGTCAGGGCATGCACCGCACCTGCCGACACCACCAGTCATCACCAGATCTGGTAAGTTGCTGAACCGGATAGAGATACTCAGGGTGTGTGACCCGAATTAGGTCTCTCGGGTTGGACCTAGCCCTCGATAAATCTTGCTCGTGAGCGCGAGAAGGAGTGCTGGGCTCTAACCGGCAATGGCATCAGGCAAGGCACCGCGCGTACGCTCACGATGGTCGAATTCCCGGAGCGCCGCCTGCAAATCCTCGACGGTAAAATCCGGCCAGCGCTTTGGCGTAAAAACGAACTCCGCGAAAGCGCACTCCCAAAGCAAAAAGTCAGAGAGCCGCTGCTCGCCCCCAGTGCGGATCAGCAGGTCAACGTCTGTCGAGCCGCCGCGCAGAACCTCCGATAGGACGTCACCAAAAGAGTCGGGCGAGAGCTTCGTCACTTTGTAAAAGCGGCAAGCAGCGTGAAAGATCGCTTCGCGTGCGGAATAATCGATCGCCAGGCGCAAATGCAAACGCGTGCCATTTGCGGTAGCCGCCTCCGAATCAGCGATGGCCTCGCGTAGCGTGGCCGGCATACGGTCGCGGCGGCCGATGATGCTCAGGCGCACGCCTTCCGCAATGCAGTTCGACGTTTCGGTCAAAAGGTATTCGTGGAGCAAACGCAGGATAGCGTTGACCTCCGCCGGCGGGCGCTTCCAGTTCGCCGAAGAGAGCGCAAAGAGTGTGAGCGTTTGGATGCCCAGTCCTGGAGCAGCCGCAATGATACGCCGCGCTGTTTGCGCGCCGGCGCGATGCCCGGCCGAACGTGGCAGGCCGCGCGACATGGCCCAGCGGCCATTGCCGTCGGAGATGATGGCCACGTGCAGGGAGCGTTTAGGAGTAAGTTCATGAAGAACCGCCGGGGAGTGCTGCTGAACGATCGAGGACATGTGCATGCTCTTTTTCTCCGCCGCTACTGGAATCGTTGTAGTACAAACTACTCTGTAACACAAAGTGTTGAAGCAAAAAATTTTGCGGCTGTTACCCCTCGCGCGTCGCGCGGATCAGCGCTTCCATATGATTCAAATAGCGCTCGAGCGCCTTTCGTCCAGACGCTGTCAGCCGGTATTCCGTCTTGGGCAGCCGCCCATCAAACGATTTCATGCACGCGATATAATCCGCCTCTTCCAGCCTGCGTGCGTGAACGCTCAAGTTGCCGTCCGTAGTCTTCAGCATCGCTTTCAATTCATTGAAGGTCAGTGAGCGATTGACCGCCAGCGCGCTGACGATGCCCAACCGCACCCGCTCATGGATGAGCCGGTCGAGATCGGCCGGAACGGGCTCGCGCGGCTGTGTGTGCGCGGCAGGCAGCCCAGCTTCGCGTTCGCGCGAGCGATGGTACCGTTCGTCCCGTGCTGTAGATGTTTTAGCCATACAAATCCTCTTCCTGCTTCGATTGCCGCTATCCTCCGTGATGCCGCGCGATCCACAACCCAAAGCCAATCTGCAGTACGCCAAACCCGGCGGCCATGAACGCGTCTCCCCAATTGGATGGCGCGAAAAGCGCAATTGCTCCCAGACCCATAAGAGCGAATCCCATCACTGGAACAACTCGCACTGAGAAAGCTCCGCCCGTAACAATTGCGGTGCCGTAAAGCAGTAGCCACACGCCGGGAAGCGCGGTCGCCACTCCGGCTTGAAACAGCGCAAACGTCAGCAGGCCGCCGACAATGATCGGGGGCGTGAAACTGAGAAGAAATTTGCGGCCCGGTCCGGATAAAAGCGTGGCGTTGGCGCGATGCGCCTTGGTAGCGGCGGAGGATGCGGCGATGGCCACCGCGACGAAGGCCTCCACGAGCCAAACCGTGAGCCAAGCGCGCGGCGAAGATTGACGAAACGCTATCCAAGCCGCAACGATGGCGGTCAATCCCATGGCCACCCCGCCCCACCCTGGAACGGCGGTAAATTCGGCGGCGCGCTCCATCGTTTCGCGGATGTAACGCAGGTGGTCGGCGGCGCGAACGTCGATGGGGATGGGTTCACGCGTGGGAGAACGGAGAGGACTCACGAAAGCCATGGGTGGGACTGTACCAGCGCGATAAGCGCAATGTCAAGTACTTTGTATCACAAAGCAAGAGCCTCGTAATCGCTCAAGCCGCGCTCGCCATGGACGACTCCGAACGAGGATACCTGCCGGCCAGCGCGTTCCAGCGAATGATGAAAACGTCCAGAAACATTTGAACGCTGTCGCGCATCATGCTCACTTTTGTGGCCGGCGAATGTGCCCAGCGTACCGGAATTTCAACCGCGCTCAGCCCGTGATGCCTCGCCAGGTAGAGTAGTTCCGGATCAAAGCCGAAGCGTTCAATGCGTTGTTGTTGGAAGATCACCCGGCAGCGTTCGCGCCGAAAAGCCTTGAAACCGCACTGCGTATCGACAAAGGGCAAGCGGAGAATGACGCGCACAATAAAATTGAAAATGATGCCCGCATATTCGCGGAAGACGGACTGTCGCACCGAAATCAACCTGCGATCCAGCGCGCGCGAGCCGATAGCCACATCGTGATTCGCCAGCGCCGCAAGGAGTTTGTCCGCTTCACTGATCGGCGCGGACAAATCCGCGTCCGTAAACAACACGAAGCGTCCCCGGGCCTCCTGCATTCCGTGCCGGACGCTGTAGCCCTTCCCGCGATTCTTATCGTTGGCGACCACGCGCAGCCCGCGAATTTCGCCGCGGAACGATTTGGCGATGTCCGCGGTCCGGTCGGTCGAGCCATCGTCGACAACGATGACCTCCGTCTCTCGCCTGCTGCTCCGGATATACGACGATATTGCTGCGAGGGTTTCCGGCAAGCGCAGCTCTTCATTGAAAGAGGGAATCACGATGGACAGCTCGGGCGCAACGGAGGTCATTGCTGCGGGGATTCCTTCCAGCCGTGCGCACCGACAAGCGGCACGAAGCGGCAAGGCTCGAGCATCGTGGTCCGAAACGTATCATGGCCGCGCTCGATCAGTCGTAAGTCCTGATTTTCGACACCGCCGACAGGTACAACTAATCTGCCGCCCTCCGCAAGCTGCGCGAGAAGCGGCGTGGGCACGGAAGGCGCCGCCGCAGCCACCAGGATGGCGTCGTACGGCGCGAATTCGGGCAAGCCGAGCGTGCCGTCGCCGCAGTGCACGTGAACGTTCTTGTACTCAAGGCGCGCAAGCCGCCCAGCGGCTTCCGTAGCCAGCTCCGCCCGAAACTCCACGGTGAAGACCTCCTGCGCCATGCAGGCCAGCACGGCAGCCTGATAACCAAATCCCGTTCCGATTTCCAAGACCCGTTCGTCTCCTTGAAGATGCAGCGCGGCTGTCATCGCGGCCACGATGTAAGGTTGCGAAATCGTCTGGCCCTCCCCGATTGGGAGCGGGGCATCTTCGTAAGCGCGCTCTCGAAATTCGGCGGGCACGAATTCGTGACGCGGCACACGCTGGAGGCATTCCAGAACGCGGCCGTCCGTGATATGACGTTTGCGGATTTGCGTCTCCACCATCTCTTGGCGCGCCCCCGCAAAGCCGTTAGGCGTGCTGTTGCCGAAATTGCTTCCCTCGTTCATTAGATTACGCCGGCGCGGTAGCGGCCACATGTTTCTCCCAGGCGTGAGTACGGAGGATCTCGCCTACCTGCTCGAGCGCGAAATCGCACTCCTCGATGGCATTGTAGAAATGAGGAGAGAATCGCACGCCAGCTTTCGGCCGGAAATCCACCAGGATTTCACGCGTGAGGAGTTCGCGGCAAACTTCATAGGCATGAGGGCAATCGATGGAAACGGTGCCCGCGCGTTCCGCAGGATTTTCCGGAGTGTTGACCCGCCAGCCGCGCGACTTCGCGCCTTCCACCAAGCGCGTGGTCATGCGCACGGACTTGGCGCGTATCGCTTCGATGCCCACGGCATTGAGGATATCCAGTCCGGGCTGGCACGCATACAGCGCCGGAATGTGTGGTGTGCCGTTAAGATAGCGGAACGAATCTTCCCGCGCGTCGATGGCGCCGGTCTCGAAGCCAAACGGGCGGCGATGCGCGATCCATCCCGTCAGCGCGGGACGCAGCTTGGCGCGCAAGTCTTCGCGCACATAGAGGTAAGCCACCCCCGGACCGCCGCACAGCCATTTCAGTACGCCGCCGACCGCGAAGTCGGCGCCCAATGCCTGAACATCTATCGGAATTGTCCCGGCAGCCTGGAAGACATCAAGGATTACATGAGCGCCGACGCGATGCGCCCGCTCGATAATCGCCCGCGCGTCGACAATGTAGGAACTCCGAAACAAGACATGCGAGATCGGTACAAGCAAGGTGGTCTCATCGATGGCCGCAAGAAACTTCTCTAGGTCGATGCGTACCGAATCGGAGCTTGCCACCAACTCCACGCGCGCGCCCATGCGCCGCTGCTCGTGATAGAAGTATTGAATAGACGGGAATTCCAGGTCCGTCATCACGATTTTGTTGCGAGGGCCCCGGAAATCAAAACAAGAAGCGATGACGGCCTGAGTCAAAGTAACATTTTGATGCAGAGAAATGTCGCCGGCCTTCGCGCCAATCAGCGGCGCAATTTTGTCGCCCACGCCGACCGCCATCTCCCACCAGCCCTCTTCCCAGGCGCGCACGCCGCGTTCCGCCCAGGAATCCGCATACGCCCGCATCGAGTCGTAAACGGCCCGCGGCATCGCTCCCAGCGAGTTGCTGATGAGATAGGTGGAGCGGTCAAGAATAGGGAACTCGCCGCGCCATTTCAGCAGGTCATCCATGGTTTCCCTTTTTGCCTGGCAACTCGCCGTGAGCTTAGCCCACCGATGTATAATGACGCGAGAGGCGGGCCGTGAGCAAACGGTATGTCCTAAGCGAATACGTCGAGCACGCCATGGCGCAGGCAGTGTACGACAAGCTGGAGGACGGCACTTTCTCGGCGCGGATACCTGCTTGTCCGGGCGTTATAGCGTTTGCGCCTTCGCTCAAGGAGAGCGAAGAGGAGCTTCGTTCGACTTTGGAAGATTGGATTCTGGTCGGACTCAAATTTCGCCACCATTTGCCAGTACTTGGGAGCATCGATCTAAACAAGGAACCCGCCCGTGAGCCGGTGGACACCGTGTAAGCGCCGCGAGTTCATCAAGCGTCTTCGTTCGTTAGGTTTCGATGGGCCGTTTTCGGGCAGCCGCCATCAGTTTCTTATATATGAGGAAAGTCGCCTGGCAATTCCATCGAACGATGAATACTCTGTGCCTCAGTTGCGAATGATGCTGCGAGAGGCTTCCACGATTCTCCGCAGGGAAATAACTTTGGAAGAATGGGATCGGCTCTAAGCTGAGCGCTACTTAGTTTCGGGAGTGCGCTGCATCCTCGCCCAAATGCTATAGCATAGCGTGATAAAAAGCAGCCAGGGCAGCCCCGCCGTCAAAGTGATGCGTAGTCCCGGCACCCACCACGTGGAAACGAGCACTGTCCCAAGAGCTGCGGCCCCGAAGAGTGAGCTCCACGGCCCGCGCGGCCCAAAGCGCACTACCGGCTGCCCAGACCGCGCGATTCGCCTCCTGAACATCAAGTGTGTGACGAAGATCATCAGCCACACGAAAATCCCTCCGAAAAACGCCGCGCCCAGCATGTAAACGTATGCCGTGCCGCTGTAACGTCGCTCCAGAAACAACGCCGCCACCATTCCCAAGCTTGAGGCGAGCAGCGCAATCACTGGAGTCCCGCGTTTGCTCAATCGTCCCAGCGCTGCCGGAGCATAGCCCCCGCGCGCCAATGAGAACAGCATGCGCGCCGTCAGATAGAGATTGCAGTTCACGCTCGACAGCGCCGCCGTGAGCACAATAAAGTTCATCACGCCGGCGGCCGCGGGAATGCCGGTGGATTCGAATACTCGAACGAAAGGGCTTTCGCCGAGTCCCACCTGAGTCCAAGGCACGACCCCAACTACGACCGCAAGTCCTCCAATGTAAAAAATGCCCAGCCGCGCAAACGTCCAGCGCATCGCGCGCGGCAACGCCGTTGCTGGGTCTTTCGCTTCGCCGGACGTCACAGCGACGATCTCTATTCCCAGATAGCTGAACACCGCCATCGCGACGCCCAGTCCGACTCCAGCCCAGCCGTTGGGAAGAAATCCGCCGTGCCCTGCATAGTTCGTTGCCCCGATTCGTGGGAACCCGATGCCGAGCAGCAACGCGGCCCCTAAGATCAGAAACAGAACGATCGTCACGACCTTCAGCATGGCAAACCAGTATTCGAACGTCCCGAAATTAGAAACGCTGCTCGCGTTCACCCAGATAAGCGCAGCCGAAAATCCCGCGATCCAAATCCACGAAGGCACTCCCGGGAGCCAGTGCTTGCAATAGATCGACGCCGCCACCATTTCGCTGCCGATGGCGATCACTTGCCCGAGCCAATACGAATAGCGCATGGCGAAGCCGGCCCAAGGGTGCACGTACATTTCGGCGTGAACGCCAAACGAGCCGGCCACCGGATGCGCGACGGCCATTTCACCCAGCGCCCACATGAGCGCCAAGGCGATGCCGGCCGCAGCGGTGTAGCTCAGAATTACCCCGGGACCCGCAAGGTTCACGGAAAGCGCGCTGCCGAGAAAAAGCCCGGTGCCAATGGCGCCGCCGACGGCGATCATGGAAAGTTGTCGCGGCGTCAGATTGCGGTGCAGTCCCGCTTCGCGTTCCAGAATCGCAGAGGCATTGCTGGTTTTCGACTCGGCGGCGGCCTCAGGTTGTGCCATGGCGCGGCATCGTAGCAGACCGTTCCGCAGCCGCCAATGCAATCGGCCGGACCAATCCATCTCCTCCGCGCTCACTACCTGCACCGAAGTACAGCAAAGTACAGGCAGTACGGGACGCGTCATTCCTGTACTTTAATGGCCCTTTTGCGCGCGCCGCTTTTCTTTACAATCGCAGGCGTGGCGAAACCCGCAAAGTTTTTCGCCGCGGAGGCAGTAATGAAGGCGGTTCTGGCATTAGTTATGATTTACGTGGCGATGTTCTTCCTCGCCATCCAAGGCGCTTCACCGAGTTCCGTGCAAGCCGAGCGACAGAATGGCGCAAGCCAGGCTGCCCGTTCCATCGATCCCGTGAAAGAAACCGATATTCGCTCGCTGATGGAGCTCGTTGGCGCGCGGGATGCCATGCAGGATTTCACAGACCACGGCGCCGATCAGCTGCGCGAAAACATCCTCGCCTCCGTCCCCAAAAGCGATCGCAGGCAGCAATTCGTGAACGCCTTCATTGCGGATTACAAAGCCAAATTCAATGCGGATGACGCGACGACCCAGCTCGTAGCTATTTACGATCAACATTTCACGCAAGACGAAATCAAGGGGTTGCTGCAGTTCTACGGCTCGCCTCTCGGCCAAAAGTTCGCCGCCGAAATGCCCAAAATTAACGGTGAAATGCAATCCTCCAACCGCGCCTACAGCATGCGTATCGCCAAGGACGTAATGAAGGACCTCCGTAAGCAGTATCCCGGCATGGCCGCACACGTCCGCTTCGCCAAGCCCCGCCACGCGCCCGCGCAAATCGAGCAGGCCCAACAGCAGGCGCAGACGCAACCCTAGCAGCCTCGATCGCGTCACATACCCGCGGGCCAGCAGCCAACTCAGAATGGCTGTATGATCGTTTCTTGGATTCAATTTTTCGTTTCGCCAGGCTTACCAGGAGGCTGTAAATGCGATCATTATTTGTCGGATGCGCTCTTCTATCAGGAGCGCTAGTAATCCTGGCTCACTCGCCATCGCTACAAGTGAATGCCCAGGAGAAAGCGGCGCCCAAGTCCTCGTCCCAGTCCGCCGCCAAGAACACTTCCCCGGCTTCGGGCGCGATTGATCCGCAAAAAGCAGCCC
>WNFR01004169.1_pt1 | contig 23741 bp, 19 predicted proteins | sample 5400221 | NCBI WGS metagenome assembly WNFR01 (sample SAMN13153357, study PRJNA577476) | soil metagenome | isolation source: 40 cm soil under Madrone tree | place: USA:California | collected 2016-06-14 | reverse complement strand
TCCTCGCCCGTGCTGGAAACAGTAACTGTCTCGGCGGGCGATCCAACCGCCAGGGCTACAGGCAGGTCAGTGACCTGTCCAATCGGAACACTAACGTCTGTAATGACCTTCTTGCTGAATCCAGCAGTCGACTCCACCGTTACGGTGTATGCACCCGGAGCCAGGTTAGGGAGCACAAACTGGCCATCGCCGTTTGTGGTGGTGGGTGTGGTCGCTCCAGTAGTCTGTTGCTTGGCGGTAACCGTGGCCCCCGCTACAACCTGGCCGTTCGGGTCGGTCACGGTACCGCGCAAGGTGCCGGTCTGAGCCTGACCAAATGCCAATACGCTGAACATAAAAAATACGAGCGCCCCGACCATTAGCCCGGCTGCGACTCTCGCAAACTTCTTCATAGGTCTCCTCCTCTGTAGTCTGTCTGAAGTGATTTTGGATTTTGTTTATTGCAGAAGTGCCATGCGCGAAGCAGTATCAATCACCTTGCAACTTACGATTGATTTGACAATTAGACAACAAGTCCTATGGGAGCAAGAGTTATGCCGCCGTATCCACGATTTCGTAAGGTACTCTAAAAAATAACTTTGTCGCCTATTAGCGCGGCGAGGCTGAGGAGCTAATGTTGCTAATTTTGGATTGTTTCACGAATCCTCGAATCCCCCTTCAACGGAGGATCTCGAGCAGTTTTCTCGCATGAGGGGCATTTGTGTCATTCGGCGCCTCAAGCAAATAGGCCTGTAGCGTCTTGCGCGCCAAGACGCGCTCGCCCTTATCCATATAAATCTGACCGAGATGAAAAAGTGCTACGGCAAAGGTCGGCCCCCCGAGTTCATGGGCGGTCTTTAACTCTCGCTCAGCGTCATCGAGGGCATTCGAACCCGCCAAGGCCAGGCCATGATAGAGTCGGGCCGCCGGGGAGTTGGGCTGCAGCTCCAGGGCCGTCTTTAGCTCGACGGTCGCCTCTGAGAATTCGCGCTTTTCTACGAAGACAATGCCGAGGTTTAAGTGAGGATTAAACGCCTTGGGGTCCAATTGAATGGCGCGCCGGAGCTCTTCAGCAGCATCATCCAGTTTTCCCTGGCCTAAGAGTTCAGCTCCGAGATCGTTATGGGCCATTACATACTGAGGGTACAAGGCAATGGCCTTCCTGAAATGGGCAATCGCATCATCGGCTTTACCGCTCTTGCTGGCGTCGCTGGCGCGGTCAAACTCTTTTTTCGCCGGGGCGGGAATTGCTGTATCAAGCTCTCCCGTTGAGATGACTTTCCCAGCGTTTGCCGACCCCTTGGGTTTCTTCTCCTTGAGGTTAACGTTGATCATCACCGGCGACCCTGGGAAAACTTCGACGGACACCTTGGCTATTTCAAATCGATCACCGTCCGCCTCGATTACAACCTCGTAAAGATCCGGCGTAAGCCGGTCGAATTGGAAGCGCCCACGATTGTCGGTGTAGACGTTGCTCCTGATGCCTCGGTCGGTTTGTAGCACTACCCTGGCGCGCTCGTTCAAGGCGGCCCCGCTCGGAAGCAGGACGCTCCCACTAATGCTGCCGCCCTGAGCTGAAGCCGAGGCCGGTAATATAAACAAAACTCCGAGGAGGAGCAGAGCGGCCCTGAGATTTGAGAGCCCATGATTCATCGCAAGTCGAAGCGGCAAAGGTTGTGCCAGGTCTGTGCGAACGATAAGTTGAATCGTTGCTTTGACCATCGAGTACTTCAGCTAATCCGGGGCACCAAAAATCTGGATATAATTATGATTTTCTGGAAAACGGATCGGGTCGAGGTTACGAGGACCACGCTTTATAGGGAAATCTACTTCACAACTTCAAATTCAAACTGCAGTTCCTTGCTCCGAAAGATATAGCTTAGATAGAACTCCCAGAACTTGCGCGTGAATCGAAAACGGGGCCAGCGCTGACGAGAATTAACGATCAGCTCAAGGCCGGTCACCCGCCAAGAGTTTCGAATCAACTTCGGTCGCCGACAGTGCGCCCGCCTTCGACCCGATGCACTGTCGGTCGACGAAGGAACCTGAGCACGTTCGCCTAGCGATTCCGAGCAACCGGGAAGTCCGTCAAGATAGGCGCTTAGGATTTTATCGGACTGAAAGCTCGCATGTTTCGTCTGGCGAGGTAAGCTCGCGTCTATGCGATTGATGTCGTCAGACGATGAAGTTCAATTTCCCGCATTTTGGGTTTGAGGCATACAACATAGTAACTGCTGGAATCCTCGACGGCACCTGCGCTTTGTCCTCGGCTCGTCTACTGCGATTGTTTTCTTCGGCTGTTAGTTCAATAAGGTATGCCTTGCAGAATTCCAGGACATCTCGATCCTGAGAAGTTAATTTGCCCAAGATTCCTTGGAAAACCTCTTCAGCCGTCATGACTCTCGATTCACATCAACTGGTCTATGATTGCGTCGCGTATTGCAAAGCCAACCAGACTCTCAATCCATGCCCACTGCCCGTTTGGATTGACCTCAAGGAAAACAAAATCATTGCTCGTGGTCAGAACCATATCGATGCAGGAAAAATTCAAGCCCAGCTTTTTGTTGAGCGCCAGACAGCGGTCAGTAATGTCGTTGGGAAGATCAAAGCGCTCGTGCTTCAGATCGATGCCCTCGATGATGTCCCATGTGCGCCAGTCAGTGCTCGTCTCGACATGTTCCTGCGAATAAATCGCGACAGGGAAAACCAATTCACCCACGACCGTGATTCGAAGATCCAATTTCTTTTCCAGATGGGGTTGCACTATTGCCGGCACTATCTGACCACAGCCCTCCAGTTGGACGAGCTCTTCTGCTGTGATCACATCAGTGAAAATAAGATTTGCACCATTATCGGAATTGAAAAATCCGTGCTTTACAGGCTTTGAGATAGCGTCGTTTCGATGACTTCCAATGAACTCCAACACCTTCTTAGAGTGAGATGAGACGAGCGTGTCTGGAATCTTAAAGCCTGCTTCATGCGCTAGAATCAGTTGTTTGATCTTATTATTAGCCAGCCAAATTCTCTCAGGGTGGTTTAGCCAGGTGCGCTCAGGAATCATCCTCCATAGAGATCGCAATGTCTCTTCCAGCTCACGGCGGCTGAACATGCTCTCCGTTTCATTTTCCGATGCGGTGCGCGGCTGCCCCGGACGTCGAAAGTACGCACCAGACACATCAGTACTCTTTAATTCAACGCCTCGAATAAGATCTGTAATTGAAAATTGAGTGCTCTCGGAGGTCAGACTTAGTGATACGTCAAAACCCGAAACAGTTTCTTCCGTATTGAACCGGAAGAAAGGCAGTTTTCGTTCCTCGAGCCGCCTAATTAAGTAGTCTGTTGTTAAGTCCTCTGCGGATGTGACTAGGAGAATCACTTAACGTCTCAATAGAGGTTTTCCCTTGCTATATCGGGATCGTCATCGCCGGGAGCCTGTCGCGTTTTGGATTGCGTAGGCAGACGACCGGGCTGGTCAATTGCTAGTTGCAATTCTCCGTCTGCCATAACGACATTCATTTGTCGTAAAGAATCGTAGATCATGTCCGCGGTTATCAGTTCAACCTTTTTTCTGCGGCCGAACAACATTGATATCGCCATGTTGCCTCCTTGATTTGCGTCATACTACCACAGTAATCGAACGAGTCGGTGCCCAGTAGCTACCTTCTTAGGCCACGAGCCTGCTGACCAAAGGTGATTATTTCATCCGGCGTTTGGGAACGCTTTGTTTTGACCCTTGTCGCATAACCCTCCTCGGAATTTCATCGGGCAATTCAACACGGTCATCGACAATTGCATTTATCCAAACACCGGCGATCTCCGAATACTTCAATAGAACCAGTAAAGACGGCTCACGTTGACCCGTTTCAAACCCACTAATGTAATGCCGCCCATACTCCTTCGCTAAACCTAGCCGCCTCAACATACCGTCCTGCGACAACCCCGGCGCGCTCCTTATCTGTAGCAGTTTTTCTCCCAACCGCTTGGGCACTTCCCGCGAGGCCCTTCCCATCACCTGTTTAGGTGAACGCAGCATAAAGAATCGACCAAGCATCAGGTAGCGATGCTCAAACGAGGCAGCTTAGAACCCACACCGAAGAAGCTATACTCAGAGCTTAGAGTTTACCTATGGTTAGGTATACCTCTCGTTTGCTGCCTGAGATATAGAGAGCGATGGTAGCGAATAGCGTGGCATTGCGAGAGCTGAATGATTGATGTTCGAGAATCTTTCCAAAAGAGAGAAACAGGAAAGCAAAGAGAGTTAGATGCTCATAAAATGAATAAATCCCTTCCTCATCACTCCGGCTCAATCCAAGCCTGGTTTGATGGATCTTGCACTATAAACTCAAGCCGGACGGCAAGGTACGGCATGATAATCAAAGTCAACGGCGAGATCATTCATTCAGCATGTGGTCTAGTGGGAACCGGCCCAGAAATGTCAAACAACGTAGCTGAGTACGCCGGCGTAGTGGCCGTATTCGAATACCTGATTGCGAATCGGGTAACTAGCAAAGTGACCATCTTTGGAGACTCATTGATCGTCATCACCAAACTGTCTAAGGGGAGAGTATCGAACGGTCTGTATCGGCCATATTCCGAAATGGCTGTTTACCTCAAGCAGCAATTAACGTGTACGCCGGAACTCGTTTGGATTCCACGGGAACAGAACTCAGAGGCAGATGAACTGTCCAGATAGTCGGCGGGAAGCGCATAGACTAATGCAGTCAACAACAGTGACAACTTCTATACCAGAACACAGCCTGATGCCAAGCCGAGCAGAAGGCCCCGACATTGCTGCGGAACGAGCTTATCCCGACCTTACGGCTGCCACCTGCGGCCAATGTCATGGCACCATCACCCCAAGCCGGCAGCGGCGTCATGCTCGATGGTGTTCTAAAAAGTGCGGCGATTCATTTAGGTATGGTGCTAAGGGGAATTCAGCCGTGAGCCCAAGCACCAAGAACACAATCGCAAGGTTGCTAGTGTGTGCGGACCTGTTACTGCGAGGCTTCAAATTCTTTGTCGCTCCTGCGCCTAGCGACCAGGGTGACGTGGCGATCTTAAAGAATGACCGTTTCCTGCGGTTGAAGATCAAGAGTGGCCGGCGGCGTGTATCCGGGAAGAGGGAGTTGACCTACACAAAGAGCATAAACGAAACGTGTGACGCGCTGGCTATCGTTATTGCGAATGAGGGCAACGCGATCGAATATAGACCGCCTTTTGAGTCGTGGTAGAACCGAGCTGATCGCTGCTGGTGATTAGCCAGGCCTCGATTCCATCGAGCAAGTCAAAATAACGGCTCCTGACGCGCCAGCATCCCACGCGAGAGCAAGTTGTCAAAGAACGTCCAAACACCGTGCCGGTGGTTGTGCTGTTATTGCTAGAGGCCGCGGTAAGGCGGTCGCTTGCAGTCGAGCCCATAAGGGCCATTCAAGGAGCATCGATAATCTCAATCATACCTGCAAGTTCTTCCTCGGAAGGAAGATCCTCATCGAGATTCATGATTCTTACTACAATATTGCTAATGTGAGCAAAGAAAGCTTGAGCAGATTCATGAATATGGTAAGCTCCGCAATTAACAACAAGATCCCCCGCATACAGTGAGGTCAATTGATCGCTTGCGCGGTGCACTCCACTTATGACTCCATGGGCATACTGCTCCAACATCCCAGTGAACACGTCCTTGTTCTGTGGGAAACCTGTGTTTGGGTTCGCCGGTGTCATTAGTGAGTTAGGAAACGGATGGTGGATGCTTGTCGAAGTTTGAACCGAAACACTGAGTTTACTTGAGTGGTTCGGGATCATTGCTCCGCCTACCAACCCGTAAAGCATTCGACCTCCCCGATGCTGTTTCATTTCGACCGCGACGACACGCGCCGAGTTCAAGCTAGCGGTCCTCGCTTCAAGAACTGCTTGAATCGTGCTGTCACCTTCATAGATCGCGGACGGCAGTTCGCCTAACCATATTCTTGCAGTCCGAGCTCTTGAGAGACTTAACGTAATCATTTCTTAATATTCCAACGATTTAGATAAGCGTCCGACCAATTTAGCGCTCCGTTTATGCGTAGGGTACTCCTGATGACATCTGGGTGATAATTAGTAATCTGAGCCATACCAAACCTTTCGTACCTCTCCAACGTCAGCGCGTGAGCACTGTCAGCGGCCTCCTGATAGCTTAGCCCCTTTTCTGCCATAATTCGGTTCGTCATTGTTGCCTCAGATGTTTCGTGCATGTAAAAGCTTGCGTCAGCTCCGGTAAGTCTGTCACCGCTCCAAAGCGCCGAACGCAATCGTGCCAGCATCAATGCGTTCTCCATGCTTAGAGTACCCTCCAGTTTGATCAAATGCTCCTCAACTATTTGTAACCCCCTCTCCGAAATCGCAACTCCCCTAGTCATGATTCCGGCCTCTGCTTCTTCGGGTGCCGCCATACCGCCTGTCACAAAGGCAAGCCCGATTGGATCAACATCATTCAGTAATTTGTGCTTGGCCATATCCACAATAGGGACTCCAGCCGAACGAAGGAAATTCGTACCGTTAACCATCCCTTCTAAGTACTCAGCATCGGAAATGGGTTCGGCAATTTTCGCGAATGCATTTAACACTAGCCATCCTTTTTGGGTATCCCTAACCAAAAAGTCGGTAACGGCAGACGCTCCAGCCTTCTCCATGTCATCCCGACTGTCATACCATGATATGTAAAGAGTATTGTCCTCTTTTGAATAGCGTTGGCCCCAAATCAGCCCTGAAGGATCTGTATAAACAAGCGGATTGTTTATGCAATAACTGTATCGATTCCAGCTCTGTGGCTGATCTGCTTTATTACCCGACAGAGGATCGACCGTCGTAAAGCGTCCTAGCAGATTAGAGTAGTAGCGAGCTTGCGCAAAATCTAGGCCCGATTCACTGTCATGTTCGTATGAGGTGAACTTCTGCCGCGTGCTGTCGCTGTTCGTGTAACCCATAGCGGTCGTGCGACCACCGATGCCAACCAAGTCTTCGGCGAACGGCAAGTAATCATGCCGGGTCATGCCACTCGCATAGTTGCCGTTTTGATCCAAAACGGTCAGGCTTCCGCTCTGATCGAAGATCATGCGTGGCGTACCTAACTGATCACTTACCAGCCAGCGAATGTCTACTCCGCCGGTGCCTGTGTTCCATGCCGACAGCACTCGATTGCGCAGTTCTTGAATATGAATTGCCATCACCGGCTGGTATTGAGCCAAGCCGGGAGCGTAGCCACGGGAGGGTGCGCCGAGCGCTTGATCCAGAGCTGTGCGCATCTCAATGATCGGGTTGGCGCTGATCAAGTCATTAGTCGTCGCCGAATACTGCCATGCATAAGGCGCGTAGCCCAGGTGGCTGCGCAACGCATTGATGGCGTCTCTTAACTGTGTGATGTGTGTCGCCCGGACGGTGGTCTCTCCGGAATAGTGTGGATTGAGCGGGTTATCGTCAAACACCGGCAGCGCACCCCATCCTCCACTCGTCACTGTCGCCGTAATCAGCAACTGTCCATTGCGATAGCCATATTCTTTCTGCGGCGTAGTGGGAGAGGCATTCGCGGCATACTCGGCCAGTAACTCACCGCCGATACCGTAGACTTGCCAGGTTTCGACCTGTTGACCACTGACGGTTACAATGCGCCTCACTCTCCGCCCATCGCCGTCATAGCTGTAGCTGCCCGAGACTACGCTGTTGTAGGTAGTCTCCGAAGTCATCCGGTTCTCGCCGTCATAGACGCGCGTCACGGCGGCAGCGCCATATGTATCGGTCGTGAGATTTCCTGCGGGGTCATAACTCATGGTGTAGCCGGCAGGTGCGGAGAGACGGTTTGTTGTCGGATCAACACCAAAGTTGAGCGTCGGAATTCCAACATTAAAGGTATTTCCTTGATTAATGGTGCGATTTCCATACCGATCATAAGTGTATTGTTGACGCCACGTTGGAGTGGTCAGATTGTCCGCTACACGCCACAAACGATTCAGTGAGTCATAATCGTACTGCTGAACGAAATTCGCTATGAGATTTCCGTTACCGTCTGGAATCCAATGCTGCTGCTTCTTCACGTTGCCATTGTTATCAGTCATCGATTGACCCGAACATACGCCGGAACAAGTGTCGCTATAGTCGTTAATTATAGCGCCACGGTTCCAGGTCGTATCGGTGGCCCCCGTGTAACTGGTACTTTCACGGATTTCGGCCAACTGTCCGCGCGAGTTGTAAAACAGCTTGTTGAATATCGGCGTCGTCGTGCCGAACTGTTCTTCGGTCATGCGGCTGGCGGCATCGTAGATAATCCCGGTCGCGTAGTTACGCGGCGTGCCGCTGAGAGTTCCCGTGAACGCCAGATTCTGGGCATCCTTGTCCGCTAAACGCCCCGCGCCGTCATAGTTGTAATTTGCCGTGTGCTGGGAAGGATAGGTGATTGAAGTAACGTGACCGGCAAGGTCATATGTCTGATTGATGGAGTAGGCCGGGTACCAGCCGCCCTGGCCGTTACCGAAGAGATCATAGAGTTGAGTCACGCGGCCAAGTGCGTCATAGCCACCTACCGCTGTCTGAAACGGCTTTGCGCCCCACTTGAATGTCAGCCAAAGCCGCCCCTTGCCGTTCGTCGCGTTGTCGTAGAGATATTCCACGTCTCCCGTATTCGGATCAGGTTGACCGTTAACGCGGTAGAGAATCGTTGTCATGCGGTTCAGCGCATCGTAAACATAAGTCGAAACGATACTGCGCGCGTCAGTCTTCGTTACGAGGTTTCCGTTGTCGTCATAGGTATAGGAGACCGTGCCGCTCTCCGGATTCAATGCACTGCGCAAGCGTGAAAGCGAATCATAGGTGAAGGTTCGCGTTTGAGTGCCTTGATAAACGTGGCGCAGCGTTGGCGTCGTAAGCGATAGTCACGCTGCCCGTAAAGCCAGAGACACTGGTGGTGCCTGTCACTGGTGGTTGTGATGCGCCGCCGAAAGTAGCTACTTCGATGGGCCGTCCGAGGATATCATTGCTCACGCGCGTCCAGCTATCGGTTGAAGCAGCGCTGGATCGCATCGGGCTCGAAGAATAGGTCACCCGATTCACCACATCATAGGCTTTGTGGGTAAAGATCGTGTAGTTCGTCCCATCTTCGGTTTGCTCAGTTAGAATTGGGCGGCCCAGCATGTCCGCACTTGTGCGCGTCTTCAAAAGCTGATCATTCTCAGCATAGAGGTCAGTCGCAACTATTGCTTGCCGCGCGTGGTCAATGTAAGTCGTCGTCACCCGGCGCTGCTGCGAAGTGCCGTTCACCATCACTGCCGGAGACTTGGTAATTCCCGGACGCCCGAATGGATCGACAGTGCCGAGCAACTGGTTCGTATAGATGATGGTCGATGTCTGGCCATTCGGGTCAGTCGTGCTGGTTACCAGCCCGGTGTAGTAATCGAACGCGGTGGTAGTTGTCTGGGTGCCGGTGCCGTTTTGTGGATCGACAATCACCCGATTCGGCAAAGCATGGGTGGCATCGTCATAGAACAACTGTATGACTTTGCCGCGGGCATCCGTCGTCGTCGCCAGGTTGCCGTATAAACCGTAAGTCTGCGAGGTCGTCATCGGTTCCTCCATTCCGCTAGTCCGCCATTAGGACGGCGTGGATATTCAATCAGTTTCTAGTGCCAGACCTCGTTATCTGATAAGTATAGAAACCGCCATAGCAAAACACGGCGAAGATAAAATATAATCATGCCTCTTCCCCTTTTTGCGAAGCGCCCGGGATCGCGTTGTCAAACAAACGAAATTCAGGAGTACTCATGAATAGAATTCTTGCGCTCTTACTTGCGGCGACTTTTGCGTGCGGTGGCTTAATGGCCCAAGCACCTCAGAACCCGCAGAAACCCCGCGAAGATATCGCCCCCGAAGACATCGTCCGAATTACAACGAACCTGGTACAAACCGACGTAGTGGTCACGGACAAAAACGATCGGATCGTTCCCGATCTAAAGCTTGGAGATTTCAAGGTCTACGAAAATGGCAAACGACAGGATATAAAATTTCTTGAATATGTTAGTGACGATTCAAACCCGCGGATTGAAGGTAGTATTAATATTAATGGACAACCAGCTGAACCGGACATCGCGCGAAATCTTTCCACTTCCGACGTGCGTCGTGTGTTTGCCTTCGTCGTGGATGACCTCACCATTCCCTTTCAGGACATCGTTGAGGTGCGTAAGCTACTAATCGGCTTCATCAATAACCAGATGCGTGAGGGCGACATGGTTGCCATTCTGCGCGTGGTTGGAGGGCGTGGTCTCCTACAGCAGTTCACATCGGATAAACAGCTTCTGCGCCGGGCGGTCGCGGAGATTACACCCGTGCTGAGCAATTATTCGGCATTCAATAACCTACCCGGAAGTGAAGGTAACAGTCAGCAGTTGCAGCCGCAGGCTCCAGCTGCAGGTGACATGGGCTCCTTATCAATGCCTAATCTCGCCGGCGTTCCTGACATAGACAGCACGGATGAAGGTGTGACCAGAGGATTGCGCGCCTTGATTACACTGGAAACTACGGGTGAGGTAATCAACAGCATGAAGGCGCTGCCAGGTCGCAAGAGTCTGGTTCTGATCTCGGGCGGATTACCGCTATACGAAAACACTCAGAAGCAGATAACGATAAATGGAGTCCCAACCACGATCCCGGAAGCGAATACTTACCTCTCGAATGTTTCCCTCCTGCTGAGACAACTCACTGACCGCGCCAGTCGCGCAGGTGTCGTTATTAACACAATGGATATTCGCGGCTTAAAGGCCAGCCGGGGCGTGTCGCTGTTCACCGATCCCGGGAACGAGGCGACCAGTGCACTCTTCGGCGGGGCAAATGGCGGCTCGTCCTTCGGACGCGCGCCGAATATGTCAGAATTCGACAATCTCGCCCTGGACACATTAAGTGGGCATCTCGGACTCGAAACGCTGGCGGCAGCCACCGGCGGAGTCTCGGTTCTTAACACAAACACTTTCGATGAAGGTCTCAATCGAATACTAAATAGGAGTAGCTACTATCTGCTTGCCTACGCGCCCACTGAGTCGTTCGACAGCAAATTTCATAAGGTGGAAATTAGAGTCGACCGGCCCGGGGTAAAGGTCTATACGCGCAACGGCTATATAGCCAAGGCGGATGAACCTGCGGCGCAACCGAAGACCAAAGAAGAAGCGATTCTTAAAGCGGTGATGTCACCGTTGGCCAGGCGCGATATTGATGTGAGCGGGCTGCTTCAGTACCGCTTCCTGCCTGACAATCGCGCCGACATCGATATCAATGTTCTGGTAGACGCCAACAAACTCACCTTCAAGCAAGAAGGCGACAGTAATTACCACGGAGCGTTTGACGTGGTCGGTTTTCTCGTGAACACGGTGGGCAAGTCGCAGGGCGGGTTTAGTCAGACCGTAAACATGAATCTCTCACCCGAAGATTATAAACGGGCATTGGCTTATGGAATTAGTTATGCCGGCCATGCAGTCCTGGGTCAAGGCCAATACCAATTGCGCGCTGTAGTGCGAGATTCCGACTCGGGCCGCCTGGGATCGATGTCGCAATTTCTCGAAGTCCCCAATCTTGCGAAGAAGCGTCTTACGGTAAGCAGCCTGTTTCTTTTCGCAGTCGATCCCGCGCTTGGCAGCAAGGCCAAACCAGAACCGCTCACGGGCTTGCGACAGCTCTCGCGTAAACAGGATTTGCGATACGCGGCAATCATTTACAATCCGAAGGTTACTGACGGCAAGACGCAATTACAGTCGCACATAATTATCAGTCGGGGTAGCAAGATTCTGTTTCAGGAACCGGATCGGCCAGTGACCGATGCCGTTCAGAACGGTCAGCTGCCCAAGATTGGTCAATTCGGACTTGGCAAAGCACAGCTGGGGCGCCTGCTCCTAACTCTTGTAGTGACTGACGCACAAGCCGATAAGCAGTCTCGCATTGTAGTCCGAACAATCGACTTTACCTTGGTCGACTGATTCGCTCGCCGGCGGGTGCGCAAAGAAATGGGAGAGCCATTCCTGGCTCTCCCTTAAAAGCAAACACAGTTTTGTCTTTGCTTAGAAGCTTAGACGTACGCCGACCTGAACTACGCGGCGGGAATAAGTGATATCCTTGTTTTCTGCGAACCGCGATTGCGGAACTCCCGCGTCATCCGTAAAGAAGTCCGGCAGATAGCCGGCCCCGTTCACGCCGTAACCAGGGTTTGGATGGTTCAACACATTGTAAGCCTCGGCCCGCAGTTGGAGCTGGATGTTCTCGTGTATTTTGACGTTCTTGAACAGTCCCATATTCAACTGATTGAGCTTTGGTCCACGCAATGAGTTTCGGGTGGCGTCGCCAAAGGGTGTACCAAATATTCTGGCCGAGTTAGGAAGATTCAGAATGAAATGAACATCGCTCGGCGAGACCGTTACGACATTCCCGGTTGAGTTCAGAGCATTCAGCGAGTAAAAGCCGTTCGGATTAGTAAAGCCGGTTCCGAAGAAAACATCGGCATCGACTTGACTGATAGCAACGAGAGTCTTATCCGCATTGGGATTCCCTATGAACGGACGGTCGCCTGAGGTCAAATAGGTGTTACCGAGGCCCAGAAGACCGTTGAAGAACTGACCTGGTGTGTAGGGCTCACCACTGGTCAGCACATAAACTCCATTAACTTGCCAGCCACCGAGCAGGTGACCGATGACACCATGCTGTTCCTTGTAAAATGGAACGTCGTAAATGAAGTTGGCACTGAAAGCGTGCGGTCGATCGATTTGCGACAGGGCCCTTTCGCACTTGTTGATGCAGAACGGATTCTGCGCGTTGGAAGAGGCGATATCGAACGCGAAGATTTCGCTCGCGTTATCGATCGTCTTGCTCCATGTGTAGGATGCGCCCAGCGACAGGGAATTCTTCATCAATCGCGCGTTGTAACGCGATTGCATCGAGTGGTAAATCGAACTGCCAGAGTTGGCGCGTTCGGTAATACCGGCCTGCCGCTTGATTCGGCCGTTACATGTGCTTTCGTTTACAAACGGCGTTGCCGGATCGTTCACGCAAACCTGAGGAACGACTCCGGACGGAAGGAACTGACGGAAATTCGGCATATCGATCCCTTCGCCGAACCAGTTCGGAAGGCCGTTATACAACGGGCCGACGAAGAAATTATCGTTAGTGTTCTGGAACAGCCCCACGCCGTGGTTGCCGACATAGCGGACTTCGGCTATCTGGTTACGCCCGAACTGATGCTGGATACCGAGCGAAAACTGCTCTGAATAGGGCGAACGGAAGTTGGGCGCTACGGTATTCTGTGTCAGGAAGAGTGGGTTCAAATGACCCAATGGGAGAACTCCGGAGGTTGACGCTAAACTCCTTATATTGGTTCCGAATGGCGAGGCCGGCAACGGAAGAGGAGAAATACTCGTTGACGCCAACGCGTTTCCTGTGTTGAGTGCGATAGCCGCGGCGAAGGGTGCGGTGTTTTGCACGTTCAGGAGGATATTGTAAAACGCCGCATCATAAGCGATTGAGAAACCGCCGCGAATCACCGTCGCATCGGTGCCGACCAGTTTGTGTAGTAAACCGTGCTCGAAGCGCGGTGACCAGGCAAACCCGAAACGCGGAGCAAAGTTATTCTTGTCGATTGGAACCCTTGGCACGGTGCGAACACTAAGGGGTAATGATGGATCATAGAATCTGTTCGCTCCACCCTCCCGCGCCACTGTCACTTCGTTCAAGAGGTTGAGTGGTTGGCCCGTATACTCGTAACGGACGCCAAGATTCAGCGTGAGATTCGGACGAACCTTGTAGTCGTCCTGAATAAAGTAATACTGGTCATTTTCTTTGAAAGCCAACGTCGGATCACCGACTGTGAGACTGATCGTCGACGGAGCATTATTCACGATGCGAGTCGTAGAACTGAAAGCAAATGCACCGTTGAAATTCGGCAGGAATGGAACCACCTCGGTCAGATGTTTGTATTCTCCGCCAAAAATGAACGAGTGTTTACCGCGGATCCAGGTGAGGTTATCGGCAAACTGGTAAACCTTGCCGACGCGCCCCTGTGGAAAACCGCTTGTCGGGCCAAGCTGAGTCAATGCCCGGTTACTATTCAAACCAACATTAGGGAAGGTAACGTTCGCCAAAGTCGCGCCGATTGAAAGCGAGTTAGGAACACAACCGGGAGTAGCAGCATCGCACCCCCCGCCGAACTCAACCCCAATTCGCTGGTAACTGGCACGAAATTCATTAACCATCGCAGTGGAAAGATTGCGCGTCCAGTTGCCACCGAAGTTCTTGCTGGTTGCCGGTAGGTCGCCGTTATAGCCATTAACCGGATCCGGGAGGAAAGCAAAGATGATATTCTTGTTCAGCTGGTTCTGATGTAGATATCGGACCGTAACGCTATCTCGGTCAGTAGCCTTCACGTCAAATCGGAGATCCCAGAAATTCTCGAGAAACGGAAGCGATATGTCGCGCTGAGCCCGGGCTGCCTGAAAATTGTTGCCGCCCAGAGTGACAACATCAAAAGGTCCTCCCACCAGGAATGGTCCAGTATAGGTTCCGCAGCCCCCCGGGGGCGCAGTACCGACAGGCACTGACTTTGGACAGCCCGAAGGCGCAGTCGGATTGACCAGCGAAGAGACTCCCGAGCCCAGGCTGGTTCGCGGTGAGGCTCCCGGAATAGCAAACGTGCTGAACTGTGTGATCGCCTGAATCACACCATTGCCGGGGAAGGTCGCCAGCAGGCGCGGAAACTCCGACGATAGTATGCCCAGAGTATTACTGGTAACAGTCGTAGTCGCGGGATTCCGAATGCCCTGGTAATCGAAGTGAAAGAACGCTTTGTTGGTGCCTTTCCAAATGCTCTTGTCGCCTTCACCGAAACGCGGAAGGATGACCGGTCCGCCAACTTGTCCTCCAAAAACATTAAACAGACTAGGCAACGGTTCTGTGAGGCCCTGTACGCCTTTCTCCTGGTTATTCAGACTGTTTAGCACCTTATTGTCGCGATGGTACTCAAACAAGCTGCCATGAAAATCGTTTGAGCCTCCCTTGGTGACCTGGTTAATGATGGCACCCTGATTTCTTCCGTACTGCGCAGAGAAATTATTGGTGATGATCTGATATTCCTGAAGCGCGTCTTGGTTATCGACAAAAAGAGCCGGGCCAGCGACGCTCAGGTCGTTATTGTCTGCACCATCGATTTGAAAATTGTTGGATCGCGCGCGGTTGCCGTTGACCGATAGTCCGGTTCCGTTTGTGTTCACGCCGCCGCTATTGTTCGCAATGACTCCAGGGGCCAGCAAAGCCAGGGTATCGAGGCCACTACCTGCGGCGTTCGACGGCAGATCCTGGATGCTTCGGGTTGGTATTGTGGTTGAAATCTGAGATTGATCGCGCTGAATGATTTCTTCCGTGGTCGCCGTTACCGTGACGGTCTCAGCCACATTCCCTGCCTCGAGTTTGACGTCGATGGGGTTAACAATCCCCAACTTTACCGACACGCTCTTATTTAGCGAGCGTTTGAAACCAGTGGCCGAGACGTCCAGCGTATAACTGCCCGGATCTAATTTGGTGAACTCAAAAACGCCTTCGCCGCTAGTTTGTTTCGTTTGTGCCGCTCCTGTCGCGTCATTCGTTACTGTCACGCTAGCGTTTGGAACGACAGCACCGGTGGCGTCAACCACCGTTCCTCTCAATGTGCCAGTCGTTTCCTGGGCCACGGTAGTGAGAGCTGAAAGAATCAAAAGCGACAGCAAGAAAAACACGGAAACGATGAACGCCGTACTGCTCTTAGTCCTTACAAAACTTTGCATCGTCTATTCCTCCTGGAGGTAAGATGAACAAGAAAAGGCGGTTGGGAGACTAACTTTCTTCTTAGCACACCCTCCGAAATCAGCAAGGGGTATGCCACGCTGAGATGCAATCGACACTCGGTTGCTTTGTAAGCCTATTGATGCGCCGGTAACTGACGAGTGTTCGTAAATTCGGATTTCCCATCCGAATTTTCAGATTAATTGCCGAAATGTTAGAAAAAAATCCGGCGTACCAGAGCCAGATCTTTGGGTTGGTTAGGCGATGTTCGAGCTGACTTCTGATGTCGGATGCTTCACGACTTCAAATTCAAACTGCAGCTCCTTGCCGCGAAAGATGAAGCTCAGATAGAACTCCCAGAACTTCCTGGTGAATCGCAAGCCGGGCCAACGTTGATCGAGGTTGACGAGCAGTTCAAGACCAAGGGCGCGCCAAAGGTTTGCCAATGACACATAGGTGCGGATCGGCTTGAGCTTAACTTCAGTGTAAAAGGGAAAGACCTGGCGCTCTTCGACGAAGCAGTTAAAGGAATAGCTGTTAAAGTGATTGCGGTGCGTGGGATCGGTCGGCCAGTCCGGATTCGAATAATGAGGCGTCGTAATCTTTATACGACCACCGGGTCTGGTGATTCGAAAGAGCTCCGTCATAAAAGCCATTACATCCGGCACATGCTCGGCGACGTGACGGCAGACGACTTCGTCGAATTCATCATTTGCAAAAGGGTAAGGAAGAACCCCCAGATCGTGGATCACATCGGCGTGGGCGCGGGCGTTCGAATCGATACCAATCGCGCCCGGCGTTTTGTTCCAGCCACAACCGACGTCAAGAACTCGTTTCTCGACCGTCAGCCCAGGACTCGGTGAAGACGCACTTTCAGTAGGGCCTGGCCGGTTCATTGTTAAAAGGAAGAAGGGGTGGCGCTGTGATGACCGCGGACTGGACCGCCTAATTCTGTTCCTAAACGTCCCGGGTCCGCGTCCACAAAACCAGATTCAAGCGTAGCTGCGAGCGTCGAAAAATCAAAAGCGTAGAGTGGTACACTAAATTGTTTCTGCACTTCTTCGAAACGCAGGCCATCGAGCATTACCGGTTCGTCGCTCTTCAGCGCCACCCGCGGAATGATCGCAAACTCTCCCTGCACTTGATCGCGCGCGGCGATAAAATCTCCTCCGGTCAAGAGTCCGGCCACGCACGCATCGCCGCCAAAGTATTCATTCTCGGCCGCCACGACCTGCAGCCGTGTATCGAAGCGCCGGTTCATTCGCTCGACCTGCTTGCGCAGGACGGGAGCGAATACCGTCCCCGTCATGATCGTGCCATGGAGCCCCTCTGGATTCCGCAAAGGTTTGCGTGCCAGCCGGCGCATCAACGCCTCGAACTCATTCGCAAAGGTACGCACCATGCCGATGCCATCTTCGATCTGCGGATAATCGCCGTAATGTTTTCGCGAGGGAACGGGCCGGCCTGCCCGCAAGTAAATCTCATCACCAAGAAACGCGAAGGTGGTTCCCAGTTGCGCGCGCAAATCATCCTGGATACTTGAAACTTCGTTAATCGTGCGGGCGCAAAATTCCGCGGTCACGGGCGTCAAACGCTCATCGCTTAAATAACGAGTCAGCCCTAACGGCACAATAGCGACGCTGCGCACCCGCGGATGCAGCTTGGCAAGATCGTAAATGGTGCGGCGCAGAATCTCAGCGTCATTGATCTGGGGACAAAGCACCACCTGCGCGTGAATTTCGATTCCGGCGTCCAGCATCCGCTGCATTTTTTGCGTGATATCCGCACGCTGCTGGTCAACGCCCAGCAGGTAAGCCCGGACAGCGAGATCTGTCGCGTGGACAGAGACGTATTGCGGCGAAAGCCTCTGTTCGATTACCCGCCGCATCTCGTCATCGGTGATCGATGTGAGCGTGGTGTAGTTGCCGTAAAGAAATGAGAGGCGCACGTCTTCGTCGCGCACGAACAGCGACGGACGCGCCGTTTCGGGGTTGCCTTTGCAGAAACAGAAGAGACATTCGTTCGCGCACTGCCGCGGAACGATCTGTTCGAAACTGAGCCCGAAAGCTTCCGCCTCATCGCGTTCAATATTCAGTTCCCATTCTTCGCCGTTACACTTGCGGACATCGACAATTAGATCGGTCTCGCCTGAAGCCTGGAAACGAAAATCAAGATAGTCACGGACCGGACGGCCATTGACGCGCATAACCCGATCGCCCGGCTCCAGTTCGAGTTCGGCGCCCAGGCTTCCGGCCACAACTTCCGAGATCTCGACACCGCGGCGGCGAATCTGGGTTACTGCGGGTGTGACTGCGAATTCGTACATTGGTACTTCCGGGATAACGGCGCGCACGGCCAGGGATTTCCGGCCAAAGCGAAAACGAGAGTATAGCAAAGGCTCCGGTCTTTTGCTGCTTATGCGAATGTCGTTGACAAGAAATGACGCTCAGCTTAATCTCGTTCATCCGACGTGGACTTTAGTCTCTGATATGCAGGGGTCGTTCGCATTCGCTCCTCATCCTGCTCACAATCCACCTGTTGCGAGCCTTTAAATGAACCGGGAACAACAATCATCATCGGCCGTTTCGAATCAGACTGAGGCCGCGGACATCGCCAAGACACAGCTACAGCCGTGCGTGCTGCTGGTCGAAGACGATCGCTCTGTTCGGCGCTATCTGGAGGTTACGCTACAGCGCTCCGGCTATCAGGTCCTGACCGCGGCCGACGGGCTGGAAGCGATGAAGCTGGCCCTTTCTTCACCGGTTGACGTGATAATTACTGACGCAATTATGCCTAACCTAAGCGGTCAGGAACTGGCGCGCTTCCTGCGCACCAATCCGAAGCTTTCTCATCTACCCATAGTCCTTTTGACCGGGCAGGAAAATCATGAGGCGGATGCTGGGGGAGAGGATTTGATCGACGCTTTCCTTTTTAAGCCAGTTAAAGCTGAGGAATTGAAGAGTTGTCTAACCGGACTGCTGCATCAGAATCTGCGGGCCCCGCAAATCTAGTTCGAGAAGTCTCAGGAAACACCCAGCCTACTCAGCGCCAACCTGCTCCAGCGGCGTGTATTCCCGCCCTTGCGACAAAGCCACTGCCTGATAAGTTAATTTGCCTGCGTAGGTGTTCACCCCTGCCTTCAGGTCGGGATCGCTGAGGACCGCAGTTTTGAAACCCAGGTTTGCCAGCTTCAGTGCATAAGGAAGAGTTGAGTTAGTCAGGGCGAAGGTCGAAGTGCGGGGCACGGCGCCGGGCATGTTTGCGACACAATAGTGCAGCACACCTTCGACGTAATAGGTCGGATCTGAGTGGGTCGTCGGGTGCGTGGTCTCGACACAGCCCCCTTGATCGACGGCCACGTCAACGATAACCGCGCCATCGGTTACGTCTTTCAGCATATTGCGCGTAACCAATCTGGGAGCGGCCGCCCCAGGTACCAGCACTGCGCCGATAATCAGATCGGCCTGAGACACCGCGTCGTGGATCATGTATGCACTCGACGCCAGCGTGGCGATCTTCGAGAGAAATATATCGTCAAGCTCGCGCAGCCGATCGAGATTGTTATCGATGATGGTAACGTGCGCGCCCATGCCGACCGCGATCTTCGCGGCATTCGTTCCTACCACGCCGCCGCCAATGATTACTACGCGCGCGGCGGGCACGCCCGGCACGCCGCCCAGCAGGATGCCTCGCCCGCCGCTCATTTTTTCCAGATAGTGCGCGCCCACCTGAATCGCCATGCGGCCGGCAACTTCTGACATCGGCGTCAGCAGGGGCAGCGTCCCGCGACGATCGGTGATCGTTTCATAGGCAACTCCGGTTACTCTTCTTTGCAATAACTGTTCGGTTAGTTCGTGGTCAGGAGCGAGATGAAGATAGGTAAACAGTAATTGTCCTTCACGCATCCGAGGATATTCGGGGGCGATGGGTTCTTTCACTTTCACAATCATCTCACCCTCAGCCCAGACATCGTCGGCCGTTTCAATGATGTTCGCGCCGGCACGTTCGTACAAAGAATCCTCGAATCCCGATCCTTCACCGGCAGCCGTTTCGACCAGTACCCGGTGGCCGGCGTCAGTCAACGCGCGCACACCCGCAGGCGTCAAGCCGACGCGATATTCGTTGTCCTTGATTTCTTTCGGAAGTCCAATGATCACTTTTCTGCTCCGGTGTTTCGGTTTGAGACTGCTTGGAATGCTCAATCAAAGATGCGCCTGAGATATAACCGCCGAAGGCAGGGCTGCAGCCGTGGCTTCCGCATTCGCTATTTTCAGACTGCGGCGGATGATAAGCCAGACAGGAGCCGTCGCGGCGATCTCTCTGTCGGTGCCAATCAAGGAAAGCAGCACCAGTCGCGAGCCCAACTGTAACGAGTAAATCTCTGCGTTGCCGGGCTGGTTCTCCAGAACCGCTCTAAGTCTTACCCCGGTTGCCTGCGCACCCGCTACCTCGATCTGTGCCGCGGTGCGCAAGACGTTCGGATCCTGCTCATGAATTTGTCGCCACATTATTTCGATAAAGCTATCGACCACTTCGTGTCTGGCGGCCGCCAATTCTGCAGCCGTGTTGATTTGCGCATAGCGGGAAACAATCATTATCTGCGCCTGGTCTTTACTCTGGATGACCAGATGCTGTCCACTCTGATTGCTATGGTCTTCCAGTTCAATTGCCGCGGGATAATCGAATGACAGACCTTTGACGGCGAAGTGTTTAAGAGCATCATGCGCCGGAGCCTGGGCAATGGCACTCTGATACAGCGCCAACACCACCACAGTCATGAACAGAATGGAACGTTTCATCTTTTGTCTTCTATCGTGGCTTCCCCAATAATTCCGAGGCCGCTTTCACCCGCGCCATTAAGGCTTTCCTTTTGCCGGTGATGGTTGCGGCGTTGCTTTCGGTTGCGGCGCCGGTTCGACCTTAAGGCTGTTACGGAGCAGGTCCCAACCCGGAGCTACTTTCGCAATATCCTTATCTGAGGCGAAGATCGACAGGTTGACCAATCTGTCTGAGATGATGCGGTAGTAAGAATCCATGCCACCCGGTTCGCCATCCAGAACGGCACGGATGCGTGCGCCTTCAGCATCGGCGCCGGCAATTTGTGTGGTTACCGTTGAGCGCTTGGGATGCAGGCTGGCCTGCTCGAGCTGAGCCATGAAATCGTCTACGTATTGATCCTGAAACAGTTTCTTTGCCCGCGCTTCCTTTTCCGGCGTCTTCAACCACTCACGAGGGGAGCGAACCCGAATCACCACGTCACCAACTGCTAATTCGATGAGTTGCATCTGTGGCGAGCTCTTATCGGCAATCTGCCAACCACCCGGATAGTCGAACGACAAACCATCTTTGGCGAAATGTTTGACGTTGGGGTCCTGGGCCAAAACTGTGGCGCCGAGCAACAGCGAGGTCGTTGCGAAAATCAGTGTTCTCAACAAACTCGTTCTCCTTCTCGAAATCGGTTGAGCATATTAGCGCGTTTTCATCCATTCAATACAGCGCTCAAGGTGTGCGCGCATGTTTTCGCGGCTATCCTGATGTATCCGGCCATGGCCCGGCAAAACCCATTCAAAATCATATTCGCGCAGTTTTTCCATCGACCTCGTCTGCTCTTTCCACGAATACCAGCACGCGCTGCGAAATGCAGTCAGCGTTTCCCGGTTCGGCGACCACGCCAGATGATCGCCGGTGAACAGAAACTTATGACGATAAAGCAATACCACGTGTCCGCGCGTGTGGCCGGGAACCGGAATCGCGATCAGATCCGGATCGAGTTGCACTGAATCACGGCCTTCGATTACTTGTTCGATGCTGAACCTGCGCGCGCCGTCATCTGCGTGCATGACGCGTTCGCAGCCAAATCTCTCGGCGAACCTCGCATGATCCGCGACGTCGTCACGGTGCGTCAGAAACATCGTGTTCACTCCGCCCATTAACTCGATCTTCCGGGCCAACTGAGTGGCAAACCTGGGGGAATCTATCAGCACGTTGCCGCCTTCACTTTGCGGACGAACAATCAAATAACTCCAAGCGCCAAAGCTCGATTCGGCGGCGAAGCCACAGAAATAAACATTCTCGGCAATCTGTGATGGGAAAGCGTCGATTCCTATATGCGCATCATGATGCTCGGTTGTTCCGATCGAGGCCGTGGGGCAAGCGACCAGGGCCATCAAAGCCCGCTTCGTTTCGTCTTCGGTTAAAGGCTGACGATAAACAATCGAAGCCTCGCCCGCGTCGGAAAATGTTTCTGGAGCAATTTGCCGGCACGCGTCGCAGTCGATACACGTAGAATCGACAAAGAAGTCACCGGGAATATTTTCGGGTAGACGCAGCGCGAGATTAGCCATAAATGAAACCTTTGAATAATGATGAGCCAGTGTGCGGCCGAGTTCAAGGAGCGGCCCTCCCATTTTCCAAGAAGAAATTGGAGCGGGGCCAGGTTTGATTCTGAAAGCTTTTGTAGGGCAGGTGCTGCCTGAGAAAGAAAGACCAAAGCAAGAGCCAGAAATACTATCCTCATCTTCACTACCCTTCCTGAAACGAGTTTGCCTTTACTCCTGGGTCAGGGCATCACGTGCCCTGCGGACTGGCCGGCCATCACGATGATGTACGATGTCTTTGTGCCGCCCGAATATCCCGAGTAGACAAACGGCAGGCCCGGAGTTGTTGCTTCCTTCGACATGCCAATATCTGTATTGGTCACCCCTGGGGCATAAAACATGTAATGTGGAGGAAAGACCGTGGCAGAAAGCGTGCCCGTTTTCGGATCAAACTTCACATCGCCGGCCAGCATGTAAGCGATGCCCGCCTTCGCTGGGCTATGAAAGCGACCCTGCTCAAAGCCCTGGTCAATATCGCGTTTGATCTCTCCTGCTGATTTCCCCTGCGCGAGTAATTCTCCGACGCGCAACATGACCGGAAGGATCGTTCTGCTGCCTTCAGGATCCCAGCAGGTTGGATACACACTTTGGTCCCCATTTTGAGTGCCGTCGCGATTGACCAGACAATTGAAGCCGTTGGCGCCGGTTCGGGCTTTCTCATAGCCGTTCTTGCCGAACGTGTATACGGTAGCTTCGTTCCGCAAATGAACCGGACCGGCCTTCAACGCGAGTTCGATTTCCTGTTCGCGGGGTATCAAGAGCTGCGACTGCGTTGGGAGGTTGGCGTCAACGATGGGTACCAACCCGACACCTCTAATTGGAAATACTTTGCTGACAGCTTTGTGATCGGCAAAGACGATCAAGCAGCCCAGACTCAAAACGCACGGCGCAAGCAGGTGTCTAACCATGTGGGTTCTCCTATTAACCTTGATACTGAGGTTCTATCCATGGCGCCTTCGCTCCGTGGGGAGAAAAACAGTCTTACGCAAAGACGTCAGGGGCGCAAAGCAGAGCCACGTAATTTGGAGAGGGCCTGAAGGAGACTGGTTACTTCGCAGGCTCGGTCTTGAAGAAATCGACGCCCGCGGCTTCTTCTCCGACATCGACTGACGCTACGGTCTTCAGGGCCCTGAGATCAATGATCTCAACCGTACCCGGTTCTGACCCGACGCCCTCTACAGTCACGAATGCGTAAGCGTCATCAGGCGAAACCACCACGCCATGCAGCACTTTTCGTTTGGTGGGCAGGCGCGCGAGTTCCTTGCCGCTCTTCAAATCAAAGATCGATACGGATTGATCGCGTTTGTTGGTAGCCAGCAGACGCGTGCCGTCGTGCGTGATGCCCAGGTTGTAAACTCCCGCGCGTGCCGGGATCCGCCGGGCCAATTTCCAATTGTTGGCATCGACTTCGACGATCTCGCTCGACTTGTTACAGGCAACATAGATCGACGAACCATCCGCCGCAGGTTGGGCCCAGGTCGGCGAGCAGGAATTGTCGCCGGGCTTTGGCGGTTCCATTCCATGTCCGCCGGTGTCTTTCATGCCGGGCATGTTCATCCCCGGCATAGAATTCATTGC
>WNFR01001593.1_pt1 | contig 23754 bp, 23 predicted proteins | sample 5400221 | NCBI WGS metagenome assembly WNFR01 (sample SAMN13153357, study PRJNA577476) | soil metagenome | isolation source: 40 cm soil under Madrone tree | place: USA:California | collected 2016-06-14 | reverse complement strand
GTTCCAGCAGTTGCGTTGTTCCGCTGGTTTTTGCGCGGACGAACTAGTTTCGCGCGAGTGGTGCCTTCTTTGGGACTGCTGGGTATGGGTTTCCTGTTGTTTTCGCTTCCGTATATCGTTTACTTGAGTGATGATACGGGACGCTTCGGCGCGATCAGCCGCAAGGCAGGGATCACTCTCGCGATTAGCCTAAAGGAATCAGGCGCGCTGGAAGGCGGAGATCTCCAGCAAGACGGCGATCTTGGCTCGTTTGTGTTTACCGATTACATTCGCCAGCATCCCATTCGATACTTAAGGCAGGCGGGATCGGAGATGATTCCCGCCGTAGGCGTATTTTTTGCGGCATTGTACTACCCGTATATGCCGTTTCTGATACTCGGCATGTTTGTCGGTTTACGGAACAGGTTCTGGACAAAGCCGGAGCTGTTACTGGTTGCGTTTGTGCTATTTTACGTATTCGGATTTGCGCTCATCTATGTAAAGCGACGATATGCCTTGCAGGCGGTAGCGATCTCCCTGGGATGGGTGGCATTAGGGATCGGGTATGCATGGAATAAATTGCGAATGACGATTTCGCCTGAGAAGCGTGTGCGTGTGGCGGTAATTATAGGTGTAATTTTTCTCGGGGCAACGCTACCAAAAACATTGAAGCCGGTCTCCCCTGAAAAGGCTTACGTTCGCGAAGCCGGATGGTATCTAAGAGCGCAAAACAAAACAGGCGATTTAAAGGTTGCCGTATTCGACGAAAGAGTCACTTTCTACGCGGCGGCCCGGACCATTTCGTTAGCTCAAATCGAGCAGTCGAATTTGAGCGACGAATTGCGCAAGCAGACGGCGGATTATCTCGCCGTCGAGGCGAGAGCGCTTGAGAAGACTTACCCGGAGATTGCGATTCGCCCTGACCGTTACGGGTTGGCTCTAAGAAAAACGTTCATCGGAACACGTAACGACAAAATGCTGTTATTTAAGGTGCTGTAAGAGACCGTCATGAGTGAGACCGTTGAAAAGCCGAAGGTCGTCGTTGTCATGCCGGCGTATAATGCCGCCAAGACCTTGCGCTTGACGTATGACGCTATCCCCAAGGAAGACGTAGATCACATGATTCTCGTCGATGACGCCAGCCGCGACGAGACATTGCAGGTCGCCAGGGAGCTTAAGCTGGAGGTCTTCGTCCATGGGCGTAATTATGGCTATGGGGGCAATCAAAAAACCTGCTACACAGAAGCGTTAAAAGCGGGGGCGGATATCGTCGTCATGCTGCATCCCGACTATCAATATGATCCGACTTTGCTGCCTAATTTGGTCGAGCCTTTGAAAGAGGGAACGGCCGACGTTGTTTTGGGATCTCGTCTTATGCAGGGAAATGTGGTCGAGCAAGGAATGCCCTGGTGGAAGTTCATGGGCAACCGATTTTTGACCGGTATACAAAACCGTGTACTGAAACAAAACTTGACCGAGTACCACACAGGTTATCGCGCTTTTAGCCGTCGTGTATTGGAAGAAGTGCCGTTTCTGCTCAATTCCGACAATTTTGTGTTTGATCAGGAAATGCTCGTGCAGGCCATGCATCTTGGTTTTCGTATCAAAGAAGTGCCGGTGCCCACAAGATATTTTGCCGAAGCGTCGAGCGCCAGTTTTTCCGCAAGCGTAACCTATGGGCTGAGTATCTTGTGGTTGTTAGCCCGCTATCTGCTTCATCGCTCATCGTGGATTAACCAAAGGCAATTCGAATGCTTCCCGGCGCGATATCGGAGAGCCGAATGATCCAAGCAGAGCGCCCTGGATTGCGCTATCAACTGAAGGATTTTAAATATAACAGCCACTATTGGATACTCAAGTTATTGTCCGAGGCGAAGCAACCGCTCCGAATCCTAGATATCGGCACGGCCGACGGTTATTTGGGCGCGATCTTGAAAGACCGAGGACATTACCTGGTTGGAGTTGAAAACGACGAGGCCCTCGCAATAAGGGCTCGCTGTCACTATAACCAGTTTTACATAGCCGACGTAGAAGAATTTGACTTTCCGTTTCACGATGAATTTGACTATGTTCTTTTCGCCGACACTCTAGAACATTTGAAACAGCCAGGCGAGGTTCTTCGCCGAGCGCTTCCGGTGCTAAAAAACACAGGCGAAGCCGTCGTTTCGGTTCCCAATATTGCCAACCTTTTTATTCGCCTGTCTTTATTAGCGGGGCGGTTCGACTACGGGGAACGGGGAATTCTTGATAAAACCCATCTGCGCTTTTTCACGCTCCGTACGGTTGCTGACCTGTTGGAAAGCTGCGGTTGCCGCATTGTCGAAGTGATAGCGACTCCGGCGCCCATCCAGTTAATTCTACCGTTCACTCGGTGGCCGCTTTTTAACGCTTTGCATGAAATTCATTTCGGCTTGACGCGTATGTGGAAACGGCTGTTCGGGTATCAATTCGTTATCCGAGTTAAGCGGGCGGCGGAGCCGGTTTCGAATTGATCCGCTTGCCTCAACGTAGCTGCTTGGTTAAACAGTTTGTGGCCGCCGATTGGTATTCATCATGGCAGAGCCCATTGTCACGGTAATTCTTTTTGTTCATGCTCCCTACGCTCGATTCCTTGCTCAATCGTTGGGGTCTATTCTCCAACAGTCATATTCGGCTCTCGAAGTAATAATAGTGGGTGACGGTTCAGCCGCGGTGCAAGAGGCCGTTGAACCCTTCAAATTGGATCGGCGGTGGCGTTTGTGTTCTCAAGGCGATCGACCTTTCTTGCAAGCCACCAACGAGGAAATGGATAGGTGTAAAGGCGCGTATGTTGGCACCTGGAACAGCGACGAAATCTATTGTTCAGATCATGTTAGATTGCTTGTCGAGGCCTTGGAAAACGACCGGGAGGCAGGCGCGGCGTTTGACAATATGGCGCAGTTTATCGATGGCAGCAATGGAGAATTCGCTGAGTCCGCCCTGATAATACCCAAGGCCCGCGCTAAAACACTCGCTACGTCCCGTGTGACGCTACGGCAAATTTTCGAGGATAATTTCATGACCGGCCCGTCTTCGCTCATTAGAAAAACGGCGATTGACCGCGTCGGTGGTTACGATAAAGAGATATTTCTCAACTGCGATCTTCACTGGTTCTATAGGATCGCGGCTCATTATCCAATTAGATTCGTGGATTACGTAGGAGTTCGACGGCGCATTCATCCTCTGAACAATACCAGCGTCAATCCCCATTATGAGTTCGGAGTCAAAGAACTTGAAACGATCCGGGATAGATATCCCGAAGTCTATAGCCGGATCGGCAAGAAAGTATTCAATAAGAAGCTAGGCCGGAAATACTACCGGTTGGCTCATTATTACGAACGCAATGGAGAGTCCGGTAAAGCGCGCGACATGTACAAAAAGAGTATGCTCCTTCGTAGATGGAGTCTTCGCTATTATTGGGAGTATTTTCGGATGTCCTTTCTGGGCCCTTAGCGCGAGGTAAGACGCCTGAAGCAAATGGGAATGGAATTTTGAACCGCCCTTACGGCGAGCGGAGATTAAGAATAGTAAGATTGACGTGGAGTCAAAGAGATAGGTTGTTAAACTTGAACGATAGACAAGCGCAGAACGATACCTCCATTTGCATGGAATCGCTGGGGGGCTTGGTGCAGCGCCTGCGCCAGATGTTTCCTTATTGGATGTGCGTCATGGCATTCATGAGGCTGCTTTGATCGAAAGTATGAGCGTTATTATTCCAACCCGTAACCGGGTGGAAAGTCTACGACGTCTTATGTCGAGCCTGGAGACTGTGGACGTTCCGCGAACCGTAAGAATCGAGATCATATTAGTGAATAACGGTTCCACCGACGACACCTCTAGGATGCTTCAGGAGCAATTGCAGAAGTTCGCCCGATTTTCGTTACGGGTGTTCGATCAAGTGATTCCGGGCAAATGCAACGCGCTCAATATTGCTCTTCGCCATGCCGAGGGTGATGTCTTGATGGTCATAGATGACGACGTCACGCTGGACAGTAAGTGTCTCTCAAGCCACATCCGGACCTATGAATCGACTGATTTTGCGGCGATCCAAGGACGCATTCTTCCTGGCAAGGATCCATCGGGGCGGTTAGCCGACCCGTCGCGGTCGCGCGAATATAATATCCCCACGCTCGATTACGGCGTCAACGTTATTCAGATTCGCGGCTTAACGGGCACAAACATGTCCTTTAAGCGCGAGGTACTCGATCATATCGGCTTGTTCGATGTCAGACTGGGTCCGGGCGCATCGGGATTCAGTGAAGATAGCGAATTTTCACTGCGAGTTCGCAACGCCGGCTATAAAATCGGATATACGCCCGATGCCGTGGTTTACCACGAACTCGATCCTAAGCGTTATGGCCGAGCTTACAACCGTGATGTCGAGTATAGAAAGGGACTGAGTCGCAGCATTTACAGGAGTGATTCTATCGCGTTTAGAGTGATTCCCGATCTGCTGATGAATTGTATTCGTTATTGTCTATATAGACTTTTCGGGCGAACGCAAAAGGCGTATAAGACCGAAGGGCGGATCATGAAATGCTGGGGTTACTTGATGGGAAAAAGCGTCCGCCGGCAATCGACTTCCTGAAAAACTCGGCTCACCTCACTGATTCCATGTCTAATGTCCCCGCAGTATCTGTGGTCATCGCTAGTTACAATCGAGCAAAGTTTCTATCGGAGACGGTCGCAAGTATCCTCGGGCAAAACTTCCAAGATTTCGAACTCATCGTCGTCGACGATGGCTCAACGGATAATACGCAGCAAACTCTCGCATCCTATTCGTCGCGCGTCCGATATTTTTACCAAGAAAATCAGGGACCCGCGGCGGCGCGAAATTTCGGCGTTCGGCAGTCCCGCGCGCCTTGGATCGCCTTTCAAGATTCCGACGATTTATGCACTGCCGATCACCTGGAGGTGCTGTACGGGTCTCTGCGCCACCATCCGGAGTGTGGTTTACTCTTTGGCAACGGAGCCTATCTCGACGGCCCCGAACACAACCGTTCGACGATCATTCCGTCCCACAAGTCGAGGCGATTGGAGGCCAGGGGAGTTTGTTTGGACGACCTTTTTACAAAGAGCATCGTACGGCTCCAAGCGTCCGTCATCTCGAAAACCGCGTATGAGTCCGTCGGTGGGATGGACGAATCATTGCGCATTTGCCATGATCTCGACTTGTTTTTTCGTTTGTTGCTACGCTTTCCGGTGAAGTATACCGACCGAGTCGTGTTTCTATATCGCAAACATCAGGGAAATATCACTCTCAACGAGGAACTTCGCTTGACCGAAAACATCAAAGTCATCGAGAAATTACGCCGGGAATTTCCCGACGCTGTGGCAATACTCGGGGCGAGAAAGTTTGCTCGGCGGATTGCCTACCGTTACTACCGATTGGCCAGGGGTCGGTGGCGGAGAAATGAGTTAGTCGCGGCGCGTCAAGCCATCGACGCGGCCGTAGCCTATTCGCCTTTTTCGCTGAAGTACCGGTTCTATCAGCATCGATGGAACGTCTGGCATCGTCAGCATGGCTTTCCTGGAGTCTAACGTATCATCGCCAATTCCGGTCGACGTGACTCGCCGGAAAGCCAGCCGCGTTTGACTCACAAGCACCTTGCGGATTGGATACAAACTATGAAACCGTCGTCGCCAATAACGCGAGAACGAGAAGCTATTCGGGCGGTTTGTACCTATGGCGGGTTTTCCGCAAATGGCGATGTCCGAAACAATATCGCGTGAAGGGGCGTTCTTTCACGATCGTGACAAGGGTTGGCGAAAAAACAACAGAGCTAGGAGCCGTATTCCTTAGCGGTCATTGTCCGGAGGAGCCAGCGGCCAAACGGCTTAGAGTATGGCACACGACTTTTTCGTGCCGCGATATAGATTCCACGTAACGCCAGCACGACGCCGTCCCGCAGCTTGCCGAGGAGGGGTTTACTTCTTACTTTCCGCACCACCGTGATGTTGTCCACGATGGCGATTTGCGCGAACCGATTAGAACGAAAGATGTTTTCCCATAGGACCCGTTTTGGACCCTGCTTGCGGATCGTGTCGTGCATGGCGAGTGTGCCGCCCTCGACAAGGTGAGGCTCCCATAGGGAATAATCCAAGTGTACCGCGTCGTAGCGATGGTCGCCGTCAATCCAGAGCAGGCGCACAGGCCGGTTCCAACCGATCGTAGCTTTTTCCGAAGTCATGACCAGGGGGACCACGAAATTCGACCTGGGTCCGTCTCAGGTTCGCCCAAAATTCATATTGTCGCCGTAGCCCTCTTCGGGGATCGGTTCATGCGGATCGATAGCGAAGACTTTTTCACCGTCGACCGCGGCGGAACCGCGGGCCAGCGCGACCGTCGACAGGCCTTTTCTACTGCCGATTTCGACGATGACTCCCTTGCCGGAATTGAACTTTGCCAGTCGATACAGATACTCGATCTCGTTTCTCGTGAGCATACCCGGCAAGTCATAGACGTCTTCAAGCTCTTTCATATAGATATCCGGCGCAGGTCAACCGGCGTAGTTTTAACAAATCACCGGTATCGATTTAAAGCGCTAATTTGATTTTTTCCCGGCTTCTCCTTATCTTTTGGCGACAAAATGCCCCGCGAACACATGAACTCCAAGCCGGCGGTTTCCGCCATCGTGGTTTGCTTTAACGAGGAAGACCGTATTGGAGACTGTCTTGAGAGCCTGCGTTGGTGCGATGAGATTGTCGTGATCGATTCGTTTAGTACGGATCGGACACCGGAGATTTGTCGGCGCTATACGGATCGGTTTATGCAGCGTGAGTGGGCGGGCTACCGGGATCAAAAGGCATTCGCTCATTCTCAGGCGACGATGGATTGGGTATTGCTCGTTGATTCGGACGAGCGCGTGACGCCGGAGTTGCGCGATGAGATTCGCGATGCACTGGCGCGCGACAGTGGCGCTTACGCCGGGTACGAGGTGCCCCGGCTGGTGAATTATCTCGGCCGGTGGTGGTGGCGCGGTGGTTGGTATCCCGACTTCGATGTGCGCTTATTTCAGCGCGAGCGCGCGACATGGGGCGGAGCGGACCCGCATGAAAAAATATTGGTCGGTGGTAAAGTGCGCCGCCTGCGAAATCCGTTACAGCATTATTCCTACCGTAATATGGATGATCACCTCCGAAGAATTAATCAGTTCACCTCAATCTCGTCACGAGAGCTGAGAAACGCGGGGGGGCGTTGGCATCTTAGCGACGCATTGTTGCGGCCGGCGGTTCGGTTTTTTCGTTCTTATATATTGAAGCGTGGTTTCATGGAAGGATTTGCCGGATTTCATGTTGCCGTCACCGCAGCAGTTTATGTTTTTCTTAAGTATGCTAAACTTTGGGAGCTGGAATTAGAGGAGAAACGAAAACTTGAGCGGAAGCGGGGATAGCCGCCTCCTGAAAATTCTACACATCGATCCTGAAAAAAATTGGGGTGGTGGGGAGGCGCAGGTCCTAGGACTGCTAACTTATCTCGCTGGCCGGGGACATCGTAACGAACTTTTGACCGCTCCGGACGGCGCACTCTTCAACAGATGCCGGAATTTGGACGTCAGATTGCGCTCCTTCTCGATGCGCAATGATCTGGATCTTAGAGGGGTCCCGGCGCTACGCCGATTAATTCGTGTCGAAAGCTATGACATTGTCCATTTTCATACGAAGCGTGCCCACGCTCTGTCGCTTTGGTTGACGCGCGCAGGAAATCGGCCAAAGTTCGTGGTAACCCGCAGGATGGACTATCCAGAACGACGTGGTTGGTACACGAATTTTCTGTACAATCAAAGAGTCGATGGAGTGGTGGCAATATCACAGGCGATAGGCGATTTATTGGAACAGGCGGGCGTAGAGGCGCGGAAGATCCGGCGGATTCCCAGCGGCATCGAGCCGCAGCGATTCGAAGCTTGTTCCTCAAGGCGCGCTGAGTCGAAGGACGCCACGGTGATCGGTTGCCTTGCCGGGCTCGACGAACGTAAAGGACATCACTTTTTGCTCAAAGCGGCAGTCTTGTTAAAGGCGGAAGGTCTTGATCTGCGCTATCGCATCGCGGGAGACGGTCCGTTACGGGCCAATCTCGAACAAGAAGTGGTGCGTTTGGGGCTGTCCAAAGAGGTGCGTTTTTTGGGCTTCGTCGCCGACACGGCGGAGTTTCTCCGCAGTGTGGATCTCCTGGTGATGCCTTCGTTGTTCGAAGGTTTGGGAGTTGCGGTTCTCGAGGCTATGGCGGCGCGCAAAGCCGTCGTTGCGACCCGCGTCGGCGGGTTGATCGAGTCGGTGATCGACGGGGTTACCGGAATTTTAGTAGCGCCGAAAGACGCGCGCGCGCTGGCCGGGGCGATCACGAAGCTGGTTCGAGAGCCGGCACTCGCCGATGAAATGGGTGATCGAGGACGCGAGCGTGTGCTCGAGCATTTTACCCTGCGGCGGATGGCGATGCAGAACGAATCGTATTACTACGAACTTCTCAGCGGAGGCACCTAATTGCGTGGCGCTCCTCATGGACTCTCTCCTAGCGGTAATCGAAAAATTTCGTGATGTGCATCTGCTCGTTGTAGGTGATCTGATGCTCGACCGGTTCATCTGGGGCGAAGTGGAACGGTTATCTCCAGAGGCGCCGGTGCCCGTGCTTCGAGTCGTTTCCGAGAATTCCACGCTCGGCGGCGCGGCCAACGTGATTCATAACGTTCGTTCCATGGGTGGTCGTGTGACCGCCTGCGGAATCGTCGGCCAGGACGACGCGGGAAGACGGATCATCAACGCCCTGCGAAAGGTTGGAGCATCGACTGCAGGCGTGATGGCAGACAGACAATTTCAAACCATACAAAAGAGCCGGATCATCGCCACACCGCACCACCAACAGATCGTTCGCCTCGATCGCGAGACCCGGCAAGGTCTCGGCCATCGCACTTTGGAACGGTTACGCAAGTTTATCTCCGCGAATGAGGGTCGCTTCGACGGCATCGTGATATCTGATTACGGTAAGGGGGCTATTCACGGTGAGCTGCTCGATTCCGTTGCTGCGGTTGTCAGCCGGAGGAAGATCGTTTGCGTGGTTGACCCCAAAAAAGAAAACTACGACCGTTACCGATTGCCGACATTGATTACGCCGAATAAAAACGAGGCCAGCGAAGCTTCCGGGACCCCGATACACGATGAGGCGTCTTTGCTTGCCGCGGGGAAAATACTCCTGCGCAAGTGGCGCGCCGATGCGGTTCTCATCACGCGCGGCGGCGAGGGGATGAGTCTATTTCGACCGCGTTCTCCGGTGAAACATTTTCCCACCGAACCGCGGGACGTTTTCGACGTGACCGGAGCGGGGGACACCGTCATCGCGGTTTGCGCCTTGGCGCTGGCGAGTGGCGCCGGCTATGATGACGCGGCAGTGCTGGCCAATATCGCCGCGAGCTTCGTTGGCGGTGAGATCGGCACGGTGGCGGTGCGAGCTGCGATGATTAAACGCGTCATTAAGGGCAAACCATGAAAAGCATGACCGGGTATGGCGAGGCGTCGCAGAACATTCGTGGGACGAAACTTACGGTACAGATCCGCAGTCTGAACCATCGCCATTTGGATCTGCAGCTAAGGGTTCCCAGGGAATATCTTTCCTTCGAGGAGGAGATCCGTAAATCCATTCGTGAAAAGATATCGCGCGGACGGATCGACCTTTTTGTCAATCGGTACGCAGTTAAGGTTCAGACGCGAAAATTGGAAATGGACGAGGCGCTCGTGGGGCAGTACGTTGCCGGCATGAAGCAGCTTAAGAAAAGGTATCATCTGGCGGGCGACGTCGGTGTGTCGTTGCTGGCAAACCTGCCGGAACTGTTTCATGTCCGCGAAGTGGAGGTGGATCACCACAGTGAACGCGAAGCGTTACTTAGGACACTTCAGGCAGCGCTAAAGAAACTCGAGCGGGCGAGAGAGCGAGAAGGAGCCGAGCTCAAGGCAGATATGGATTCGCAAATCGAACATATCAAACGAATCGCCGTCGCGCTGGAAGAATTGGCCGCTGAAAACGGCGTACGGGTAAAGGCGCCGAGCCCCGAGGGACAAGTCATCTCGCGCTCCGAAAGGGACGGCGCCGAAATGGCCACCACGATTTTGAAAGGCGATATCAACGAAGAAATCGTCCGATTGAAAACTCATGTGGTCGCGTTGTCCAAGGTCACGCGTGAGCGTGAGCCGGTCGGGAAAAAAATCGATTTCATGCTCCAGGAAGTCAACCGGGAATTGAATACCATCAGCTCCAAGGTGCCCAACCTATCCGTCATTCAGCTTGTCCTCCAAGGCAAGGAGCGGGTGGAAAAAATTCGCGAGCAAACTCAAAACGTCGAATGACCAGGCCGGCAATCCAAATCGCCAAACGGCACGGCATTATCTTCATCTTATCGGCACCGTCCGGCGCCGGCAAAACGACGCTCTATCACCGCCTGCGCAAGGCCTATCCTGAGATCAAACTGTCGGTCTCGTGCACGACACGCGCCCGCCGCAAGGGCGAGGTCAACGGTCAGGATTATCGTTTCATTACGGTTGAACAGTTCGAGGCTATGAAATCCCATGGAGAATTCGCCGAGTGGGCTAGCGTTCACGGCAATTCCTATGGGACGCCACGAAAACCACTCGATCACAGTGTTCAATCGGGGCGCGACATTCTACTGGATATCGACGTTCAGGGCGCGCGCCAAATCAAACAGGTGTATCCCAATGCGGTATCCATCTTTCTCTTGCCACCTTCCCTCCGGGAACTGCGACGTCGCCTGGCCGCGCGCGGCACGGACGGGAAAGAAATCATCCGCCGCCGGCTCGCCAATGCCCAAGATGAAATCAAGGAGAGAATCTATTATGATTACTACGTGGTTAACCGGGAGGTGAACGAGGCTGTCCGGGTCTTGAGCTCGATCGTCGAGGCCGAGCGGTCGAAAGTTTCCCGGGTGACTGATTGGCGAATTGATTCGCTCCACCAAAGGGCGCGGTGAAACGAGCCATGGGCAAAGACATCAAAATCAACGATCTAGTCGAAAAGGTCCAATCCTATCATCCCGCGGCGGACATCGAGCTTCTGCGCAAGGCTTATGATTTTTCCGCGAAGGTTCACCAGGGACAAAAACGGCTTTCTGGCGAGCCCTATCTGATACACCCGTTGGCGGTTGCCGATATCATTGCCGACTTGAAGCTCGACGTGCCCAGCGTCGCCGGCGGACTGCTGCACGATACGGTTGAAGATACACTGACGACGCTCGATGAACTTAAGGGCCTTTTTGGCCGGGAGATTACGGCGCTCGTCGACGGGGTGACGAAACTGGGCCGAGCCAATTTCAGCAGCCGGGAAGAAAAGCAGGCCGAGAACTTCCGCAAGATGCTGCTCGCGATGGGCAAAGACGTGCGCGTTATCCTGATCAAGCTTGCCGACCGCGTGCATAACATGCGGACCCTGGATCATATGCCGCCGGATAAGCAACTCCTCACGGCGCAGGAGACCCTGGATATCTACGCGCCGTTGTCGCACCGGCTCGGCATCGCCTGGATCAAGAGTGAGCTGGAGGACTTGTCCCTTAAGTATTTGCACCCGGAGATCTACTATCAACTGAAGCGCAATGTCGCGAAGAAGAAGACCGACCGGGAAAAATACACTGAAGAGGTCATCTCGATCATCACCAAGAAACTCGACGTGGAGGGGATCGAAGCCGAGGTGTCCGGCCGGCCCAAGCACTTTTATAGCATTTACCAGAAGATGGAGAGCCAAAACCTGCTCTACGATCAAATCTACGATCTGGTCGCGTTTCGTATCCTGGTCGATACTCAGCGCGAATGTTACGAAGCGCTGGGCGTGGTTCATGCTCAGTGGCGTCCGGTGCCGGGACGATTCAAGGACTATATCGCCTTGCCCAAGGTCAACATGTATCAGTCGCTCCACACCAGCGTAATCGGACCCTACGGAGAGCGCATCGAAATTCAAATTCGCACCCATGAAATGCACCGTGTCGCCGAGGAAGGTATCGCCGCGCACTGGCGCTACAAAGATGGCGAAGATTTCCAGGTGAGCGATATCCAAAGATACGCGTGGCTGCGACAATTGCTGGAATGGCAAGAAAGCTTGCACGATCCCCAGGAGTTTTTGCATAGTTTAAAGGAAGATCTGTTCTCGACCTCAATGTACGTGTTTACTCCCAAAGGGGATCTTTTGAACTTCCCCAAAGGCTCGACGGTCATCGACTTCGCCTACCGGATCCACACGGAAGTCGGGCACCACTGTTCCGGCGCGCGCGTCAACGGCCAGTTGGTATCGTTGAAGTATATTTTGCGCAGCGGCGATACGGTTGAAATCATTACCACCCAGCAACAGTCGCCGGCCCGCGACTGGCTCAAGTGGGTGAAAACGCCGCGGGCCAAAGCGAAAATTCGCAATTGGCTAAAAACCCAGCAGCGCGAGCGGAGCGTTCTTTTAGGGCGGGAAATTTTCGATGGTGACCTCCATCGCTATCAGTTGGAATACGGAACGCTACAGAATGAGGGTAAGATTGCTTGGCTGACGAAAGAGCTGGGGATGAAGGATGAGGAGGCTTTGCTCGCGGCCATCGGCTATGGGCGCATCACTACACGCCACGTGCTCGGCAAACTGATGTCGCCGGAAAAACTGGAAGCGGGGCCGAAAAAGGCCGACGGCGCGCTCGAATCGCTGTTTCGTCTAGCGTCCAAACAAAAACGCGGTCTGGGAATTCGTGTCAAAGGCGTTGACGATGTCTTAGTTCGATTCGCCCTTTGCTGCCATCCTCTTCCGGGGGAGCATATTGTCGGGTTCATCACGCGCGGGCGTGGCGTGACGGTTCATACGGTGGGTTGTCCCACGGTGTTGGAGAGCGATCCCCACCGTAAGATCGATGTCAGCTGGGAAGAAACCGAGCCATCGCCGAGGCCTGTCAAGATCGAAGTGACCTGCGTGGATCAGCCCGGGCTGCTAGCGGCGATTAGCTCGGCCATCACCAGCGCCGAGGCCAATATCGCGCGCGCCCAAGTGAGAACTTTTACGAGCCAGCGGGCAATCAACACTTTCGAGGTGATGATTAAGAACTCCGATCACCTCCAACTCGTGCTGCAGAATATCTCCAAGGTCAAGGGCGTCTATAAGGCGGTTCGCGGTCGGGGCAGGACGGGCGGAAAGGTGGAACTAGAACAGACTCCGAAAGACGAATTGCACTGAGCCCGAACGGGCTAAAAGCTACGCGACTTTTTTGACGCGGCCCGAGTGAATGCAATCAGTGCAAACCAAGGCGCGCTTGACTTGGCCATCAAAGTTAGCGCGAACGCGCTGCAGATTGGGCCGCCAGGAACGCTTGCTTTTGTTGTTTGCGTGACTCACTTTATTGCCGACAGATCGGCCTTTACCGCAGATTTTACAAGTTCTCGCCATTTTCGCGTCGTATCCTTTCGATGATTTCGGTTGTCGAAAATCCTTTCAAGTAGCGGATGACCGCCACTCGCCCGCCGTTCTGTTCGACGATATCGGCGCCGACAATCTTGTCGGCGCTCCAGTCGCCGCCCTTCGCCAAAACGTTCGGTTTGATCGCGGCAATCAACTTGTACGGATCGGGTTCGTCGTAAACGACGACATAGTCTACCATCTCCATCGCAGCGATCAACTCGACGCGATCGGCTTCCGACATGACAGGCCGATTCGGCCCTTTAATCGCCTTGACCGATTGATCGCTATTGAGTGCGACGATCAATAGGTCGCCGTGCGCTTTCGCTTGTCGAAGCGTGTGGATATGGCCTCGGTGCAACAGGTCGAAACAGCCGTTGGTAAAGACCACGGTTTTGCCATCCCGCGCGGCTCGAGCGGCGATAGTAGTGAGCTCGCCAACGCTCTTCAGCTTGTCGGACACAATCCTTGGGTAGCACGATAAGTCGTTGTTTTCAATTAAATATCGCGCCAAAGTCGAATTTCAACTAGCTTGACCCAGCGCGAAAACTTCGTTAAGGTCACAGATACAGAAGTTCCACGTCTTTGTAACTGTAACTTCATTTCCAAACCAATCAGGAGGCCATAATGGAATATCAGGATCTGCGAGACTGGATCCAAATCGCCGAAGAGATGGGTGAACTCAAAACATTGAAGGGGTGCGATTGGAATTTGGAGATCGGCGCGATCACCGAGATCGTGGCGCATAAAGAAGACGGTCCAGCGGTATTATTCGAAGACATCAAGGGCTATCCCAAGGGTTATCGCGTACTATCCAACTCGCTTTCGTCGCGCAAGCGATTGGCGCTTACGTTGGGGCTCCCTTCGGGCGAAACCAAAATGGATTTCGTCAAAATTTGGAAAGACAATTATAAGAGTATCAAACCGATACCCGCTAAATTCGTCAAGAAAAGTGGGCTTTTCGACAACGTGTACAAAGACGGCGACGTCGACATGTTCAAGTTCCCGACGCCGCTCTGGCATGACAAGGACGGCGGCCGCTATATCGGTACGGGAAGCGTCGACATCACGCGCGACCCCGACGAAGGTTGGGTTAATTACGGCACCTACCGGGTTATGATCCATGACAAAAATAAGCTTGGATTTTACATTTCACCTGGCAAGCATGGCCGCATCCAACGCGAAAAGTACGCGGCCAGCGGCAAGCCTTTCAAAATAGCGATGTCCTTCGGTCACGATCCCTTAACTTTTTTGGCAGGCAGCATCGAAGTGCCGTATGGAGTGCCGGAATATGAATTCATCGGCGGCTTGCGCGGCGAACCCTTCGAGATGATCGAAGGCGAATACTCCGGACTGCCGATCCCTGCCAACGCTGAAATTGTTATCGAAGGTGATGTCCACTTCGACAATCCTAAGGTCGAAGGGCCGTTTGGCGAATGGACCGGCTATTACGCCAGCGCCGAACGCGCGGAGCCGTGGGTCGAAGTGAAGCGATTATATCACCGCAACGATCCTATCATTCTCGGCTCTCCTCCGGGCCGTCCGCCGGCAGAGCTGGGCTGGTACCGCTCGTATCTCCGTTCCGCACTGATTTGGGACGAGATGGAAAAAGCAGGTGTGCCGGATGTCAAGGGAGTATGGCTTACCGTCTCCGGCGGCAGCCGATTGATGATGTGTGTTGCCATTAAACAGCGCTACCCCGGCCACGCGAAGCAAGCGGCGATTGTCGCTTCGCAGTGTCATGCCGGGGCTTATCTCGGTCGATTCGTGATCGTCGTTGATGATGATATCGATCCGTCGAACACCGACGATATGATCTGGGCCATGTCCAGCCGTTGCGAGCCCGAGCAAGATATCGACATCCTGCGCCGCTGCTGGAGCGGCCCGCTCGATCCGGTCATTCATCCGACCAAAAAGGGCTTCAATTCGCGGGCGATCATCGACGCCACCCGCCCGTATGAATGGATGAAAGACTTCCCTCCCGTCGCCGAGTCGAGCAAGGAAGTGCTCGACGCCACGGCCAAGAAGTGGGGTGCTGAGCTCTTCGGCACCAACGGCAAGAAGTAAACCACGGCCGAACGGTCAGTTTACCGTTACGAAGGCAAGTCGATCACGATCGTGGTCGGCTTGCCTTTTTTTATGACTTCGAGCTTGATTTGAACTGGCGGCTTCATCCCTTGAATCATGGACTCGAGGGCGGTGGCGGAAGAAACATTCTGCTCATTGGCCCTGGTGATTATATCGCCGCGCTTTATGCCCGCGTTCATAGCGATGCTTCCAAGTGCAACATCGGTAACCAAGACTCCCCGTTGTTGGCGGCTATCCAAAAGGCTAGCCAACTCCGGCGTTAAATCCTGCGCTTGTATGCCAAGTCGTTTTTGGGTGCGCTCGGCGCGGCCCGATGGCGGCGGCAGCGCCGCAGATTTCGCCAGCAATTCAGGTGTCGCGAAGATCGGTGCTTTCATGCGCAGCGCGATGGCGATCGCGTCGCTCGGCCGGCTGTCGATATGAAACTCTTGGCCTTTCGACCGCAGGGAAAGCTGGGCGAAGAAAGTGTCGTTGCGCAAGTCGGTCAGAACGACGCGTTGCAGGGTCGCTCCCAGAGATTGAAGAATGTTGCGAATGAGATCATGGGTGAGCGGTCGGGGCAGCGTCACGTGCTCCAGTTCGGTCGCAATCGCGCGCGCTTCCACCACGCTGATCCAGATCGGCAGCAATTTCTGATCGTTGACCGTTTCAAGAACGACCACCGGAGATTGGGTAGTCGGATCGATCAGAAGAGTTTTGATTTTTGTCTCGACCAGGGAAGAGTTTTCCGCCGCTAGGAGGCGCGAGGTCCGGACAACAACCAGCATGACGAGCATCAGCCAGTGAATCGATTTCATAATAGTCTCCTCAGCCGTAACTTGAGTATCGGCAGCGTCATTTTAGCGGCTATTCGGGCCGGTTAATAGATATCAACGAATTGGATTATCTTGACCGCGGCTTACGCGGTAAGTATTGTCGAAGTCGAGGCCGATTCCGCGTGAAGATCCAAATTTTATCCGACGAGATGGCGAGCCGTATCGCCGCGGGCGAGGTGGTCGAGCGGCCCGCTTCGGTCGTCAAGGAGCTGGTCGAAAATTCCCTCGACGCCGGCGCGACGGAAATCTTTGTTTCGATCGAGAAGAGCGGCACGTCGTTGGTCCAGGTTTCCGACAACGGCGACGGCATGGCGGCCGAGGATCTCATTCTGGCAGTCGAACGCCATGCGACGAGCAAGCTTAAAGTCGAAGAGGATTTGTTTCGCATCGCGACCCTGGGTTTTCGTGGCGAGGCATTGCCGAGTATTGGCTCGGTCTCCAAGATGCAGATCGTTTCTCGTCCACTGAACGCGCCCACCGGGCAGAAGCTCAGCATCGACGGCGGCAGGAAAGATGAACTTCGTCCCACGGCGGCGTCCATGGGTACTACGATCGACATCAAAGATATTTTCTATAATACGCCGGCGCGGCGAAAGTTTCTAAAATCGCCGGCGACGGAGTTGAGCCATATTTGCGACGTCGTTAATCGCATGGCGTTGGCTCACCACGAGGTTCACTTCCGCCTGCAGCATGACGGTCGCACGGTTGCCGATTATGTGTCGGTGAACGATGCGAAGGACCGCTTGTACCAGGTTTTCGGGCGCGAGATTGCAAACGGATTAGCCGCTTTGTTGTGGCGCCAGGGTGAGCTCGAGGTTCACGGCTTTTTGAGCGTGGCGCCGGCTTCTTTTCCCAATGCCCGCTACCTCTATACCTTCGTCAATCGACGCTACGTGCGCGATAAGGTGCTTACCCACGCAGTGATCCAGGGATACGAGACGCTGCTGATGAAGGGTCAATACCCTGCCGTGGTGCTGTTCCTTGAAATTCCCTTTGACGAGGTCGACGTAAACGTCCATCCCGCGAAATATGAGGTGCGCTTTCGCCGCCAGTCCGAGATTCACGAAGCCGTGTCCCGGGCGATTCGCCACGCGTTAAAGCAAGAAGCCAGAGAACCGTCGGCTCGCAACACCGTAATCTCTCCACTTCCCTTATCCGGCGTACGGGAGGCCGCATTGCCGTACGGCGAGTTCCATGGGACGGCGCACAGTGAGAGTCAGCCGATTCGCCCAGCCGTTTTTGCCCCCCCGCCGAGCGTGACGGCGGGGCAAGATGGATTCTACTCTTCGATGCGCGTTCTCGGCCAGATTCTTGGCTGCTATCTGGTTTGTGTGTCGCCTCGTGGGCTGGCGTTAATCGATCAGCATGCCGCCCATGAAAGAGTCGCTTTCGAAAGGCTGCGTCGGCAGATGAATGCCGGCCACGTCGAAAAGCAAAGCCTCCTTATGCCGCAAAGCGTCGATCTCAGTGCCGGGGAAATGATGTTGTTGGAGGAAAAACTGGAGGTGCTCGAACGCTTCGGTTTCTCGCTTGAACCTTTTGGTCCCGGCGCCTACGCGATCACGGCTGCGCCCGCGCTCCTGCCCGAGGGCGACTACAGCCAAGTCGTGCGCCAAATGGTGGCGGATCTCGCCGAGGTGGATAACTCCGGGAAACTGCGCGCGCATCTTGAGGACCGTCTAGCGACCATCGCTTGTCACAGCGTGATACGGGCCAATCGCATCCTGGAAATGGATGAAATGCGAGCGCTGCTGAGAGCCTTGGATGACATTGATTTCGCGACGCAGTGTCCGCATGGCCGCCCGGTGCTCGTCGAGATCAGCCGCGAGGAACTCGAGCGAATGTTCAAGCGAGTCGTCTAATTTGCGAAGTTCAAGGTTCCAGGTTCAAAGTTCAAAGCAAGGGAATGGGAGCTCGACTTTTCCCGTTGAACGTTGAACCTTAAACTTTGAACCGAGACGCCGCTGTCGTCGATGAAAATAAAAATCGTCATCGTTCTCGGCCCCACCGCCGTGGGGAAATCCGAGCTCGCACTGGAACTGGCGCAAAGCGTTGACGGCGAGATCGTCAATGCCGATTCACAGCAAGTCTACCGCTACATGGACATCGGTACAGGCAAGCCGTCGAGGGGCGATCGAGAGCGCGTGCGCCATCATTTGATCGACATCGTGAATCCGGACGACGAATTTAACGCGGCACTTTATCGCCGGTTGGCGACCGAGAGCATCGAGCAGATTCAAAAGCGCGGCAAAAATGTCGTGGTCTGCGGTGGTACCGGGTTGTATCTCAAAGCCCTGACGCATGGTCTTTTCGTGGGTCCGGGTCAGGATTCGGAAATGCGTCGCAACTTGGACTTGGAGATCGATAAGAAAGGCCTGGCCGCGACGTATCAGCGATTGATCGAGATCGACCCGACCGTCGTGTCGTCGATTCATCCAAACGACCGCCAGCGCATCATTCGAGCTTTGGAAGTTTTTCATTGCACTGGCAAACCCCTCAGCCTATGGCAACGGGAGCACGCTTTTCAGGACGAACCGTTTGAAGTTCTAAAGATTGGTTTGCTGCGCGGACGTGCCGAGCTCTACGACCTGATCAACCAACGCGGCGAGCAGATGGTTCGTGACGGCCTTCTGGACGAAGTGCGCGGCCTGGTTTCGCGCGGGTTCGCTTTGGCTTTGAAACCGCTCCGCAGCGTGGGTTATCGCCAGATGGGCGAAGTTATTCAGGGCGCCAAGGATCTGGATATTGCAATCGAAGAGATGAAACAGGAAACCCGCCGTCTGGCCAAACGACAGCTGACTTGGTTCCGGCGGGATGCAGAGATTCGCTGGTATCATCCAGAAAACGGGCAGGGGGAAATTGTCGCGGCGGTGCAGGAGTTTCTTGGCGGCGGTAGTGTGACGGTCAATGAAAGACGGCAGCGAACATGAAGGCTAAGAGTTCGGCGTTCCGTATTCTGATGCTCACAGTGATTCTGTTGGCCAAGATTCCCAACGCGGGCCGCGCCGCCGAGCCCGCCTTTAGCTGGAAGACGCTGGAAGCCGAAGCAGTATCGCTTCTCAGCCGCTACATTCAGATCGACACGACAAACCCACCGGGTAACGAGATCAAGGCCGCGGCATTTTTAAAAGAGGTCTTCGATCGCGAGGGGATCGAAGCAAAGGTCATCGAATCTTCTTCCGGCAGAGGGAACATCTACGCGCGAATACGCGGCGACGGTTCGAAAAAAGCCATAGTGTTGCTCAATCATATGGACGTGGTTCCTGCGGATGCCAAGTTCTGGAAGGAAGCCCCGTTTGGCGGAAGCATCAAAGAGAGGGTGATCTGGGGACGCGGCGCCCTCGACGATAAGGGCGCCGCGATCATGGAGCTTTTGGCCATGGCGGCATTCAAGCGGCAGAACATATCGTTAAAAGGCGACGTTATTTTTCTTGGCACCGCCGATGAAGAAGCCGGCGGTGCGCTTGGTGCCGGATATCTCACGGACAAGCACCCTGAATTATTCAAAGACGTAGGCTTGGTGTTAAACGAAGGCGGCGGCATACGCATCGATGAAAATGGTCGGGCGCGCGTCTATAATGTCAGTGTGGCCGAAAAGACGCCGCTCTGGTTGAAGCTCACGGCATCGGGAATGCCGGGTCACGGCTCCACGCCGGGTAATAGTCTCGCGGTGAACAAACTGATCAGCGCGCTCAATCGAGTCATGAGCTATCAGAGCCCCATCAAGGTTGTACCGGAGGTTCAGAAATTCTACGCCGATACGGCAAATGAGGAGACTGAGCCGCGTCGGACAGGCTATCTGGATTTGCGCAAATCGCTGGAGGATCCGACTTTTCGATCTCAGTTTATTAAAGATCCGCGCGATCGCGCGAGCGTTAGCAACACGATCGCGATCACCGGGATCAAGGGATCGGACAAGGTCAACGTGATCCCCGCCGTGGCAACAGCAGAACTCGACGTCCGGCTTCTACCGGGCGAAGACCCGAAAGCTTTTATCAACGAGCTGCGACGAATTATCAACGACGAATCGATCAAGATCGAAGTCACGCTATCGTTTCCAGCGGCAACATCGCCGCCGCATCCCGAAGCGATGAAGGTAATTAGCGACTTTGCGAAAACGAACGATCCTGGCGCAACGGTGGTTGCGCCGTTGCTGCGCGGTTTTACCGATTGTCATTTTTTTCGCGAAAAGGGCATACCCTGTCTCGGTTTCATGCCGCATCGCAGCACGCCGAGCGCTGAAGGTTTGGTTCACGGCGTTGACGAGCGGGTGTCCGTGGAAAGTTTGCACTTCGGCGTCCGCGCGATGTATGAAATCGTACGCGAACTGGTAGCGGAGTAGGGGACGATCAACGAGACTTGACTACGACATCCGACAACAGGAAATAAATTCCGCAGATCCCCTCCCATTGCGCCGGCGATCAGGCCAATGAGACTGCCGGCCACTGATTCGGTCCCAGTTAAAGCGGAGAAAGACCAGGGCGCGCAACTGTTGTGACCTGAGGGCGGAGCAGGAAGTGGTGGCTCTATTATGAATCGGCTTGAACTTACAGGTGAACTCTATCAGCATCGTTTGGTCGCCGTGGTGCGTTCTAAGACCGCCGACCAAGCGCTGGCGCTGGCACGGGCTGCCGCCGCCGGCGGCGTCAAGTTCATCGAAATTACTTTCAGCGTGCCGGGAGCGCTCGACGTCATCAAAGATTTAGCGGCGCGAAAGGGTCTTCACGTCGGCGCCGGTACCGTGCTGGCGCCGCAACAAGCGGAGCGCGCTGTCGGTGTCGGCGCGGAGTTCATTGTCTCGCCTTCTCTGGAGCTGAATTTGGTCGGCATTTGCCACCTGGCAAACGTCGCTTGCTTCCCCGGCGCGGCGACGCCGACGGAGATCATCGCCGCGCAGCGCGCGCGCGCCGATCTCGTGAAGATATTTCCCGCCGATTTGGTCGGCGGTCCCCAGTTCATCCGCCAGATGCAGGCACCGTTTCCGGACGTCCGTTTCATGGTTTCCGGCGGCGTGAGTTTAAAGAACATTACGGATTATGTTGAGGCCGGCGTGACCGGGATTTGCCTGGGCAGCGCTTACCTCGAGAAATTACTGTCCGAAAAAGGCGAGACGGCGTTCATTAAAGAGATGCAGCAGTTTGTCAAACTGGTTGCGCATGCGCGGCAGAAGAAATCTACATCGAGGAAGAAATGACCCCATTGCATTTAACTGTCGCGTGCGAAGATTATGATCGAACCCGTCCATTTAAAGACGGCATCGTCAAGGCAGAAGGTCTAGAGGTCAATTATCTGGTCATGCCCGTGGAAGAGATCTTCTGGCGCATGATGAAGTATGAAGAGTTCGACGTGTCGGAGCTGTCGATGGGAGCATTCTTGACGGCGGCGGCGCACGGCCGGAAGCCTTTCGTTGCGATTCCGGTATTTCCCTCGCGGACGTTTCGTCACCGCTGTATCTTCGTCAACACGACATCCGGCATTCAGCGCGTGGAGGACCTGCGCGGGAAGAGAATGGGCGTGCCGGAGTATTCCATGACCGCGGCGGTGTGGTTGCGTGGGTTGTTTCAACATGAATACGGCGTGCCGCCAAGCGAGATTCATTGGGTTCAAGCCGGCGAGGAGCATCCGGGAAGAAAAGACCGCGTCGATTTCGAAATGCCCGCGGGCGTAACACTCGAAAGTCGGCCGGATACGACGCTCAACGCGATGATCGAGAGCGGCGAGGTCGACGCCATGATGTCGCCACGCATGCCTACTTGCTTTCTCCAAGGATCTCCCAACGTGAGGCGCTTGTTTCCAAATTATCGCCAAGCCGAAATGGATTATTTCAAAAAGACCGGTTTGTTTCCGATTATGCACGTGATCGTGATCAAACGGTCGATCTACGAAAGACAGCCTTGGGTGGCGCAGACGCTGTACAAAGCATTCTGCGAAGCTAAAGAGATTTGCATGCGCGATCTCTACGATACCAACATACTGCGCGTGAGCTTGCCGTGGATATCCGCGGAATACGAAGACACGCGTTATTTGATGACCGCCGATTACTGGCCGTACGGCCTGGAGCCCAATCGCGCCAATTTAGAAACCTTACACGCCTATCTGTTGGAGCAAGGCTTGATCAAGCAGAAACTTAACTTGGATGAGCTCTTTGCCCGGGAAACCGTGGAGGCGTTCAAGATTTAAACGCAGAGAACAGAAACATCGAAAAAGGAGATCGGGCGGAAAAGATTCTCCGGTCATTGGACGGACGAAGCTTCGGGAGCGTGACACCGCAAATGATTGCGATGGCCCGCGAGAATATCTTTTCGGAGAGGTGCTTGGACTTTAGGTTGGGGGAATGAATCACGCTAAGCGATCAGTGCCGGTTGTCCAAAGTGCGTACCGTTCAGGCTGAGGCGGCCAAGATTCCATTCCCTTGCAGCCTTTCGCTTTAGCCATTCCTCGAAGGTAGATATTGCGATCGAGTAACGCGTTTCCCTCATTGCCATCGGCGTTCTGAAAATCCGCCAGCCCGGGCCAGACAAATATAATCCACAGCGCATCGTCGACATCCGAAGATTTGTTCTTCGCGATCTTATTTTTGGCAATTTCCGTGTTGGCCGTGTAATCGACGGAAATTTGTTCACAGCTAAGGTTGGCGTCATTGGCTTGCTGCATCGCCACGGGCTGTGGAGGAGGCCGGTGGACGCAGCCGGCAATCAAACACGTCACGATCATCAAGGCCAGAAAATTCATCGATCTTTCTCCAGTAACCGGGTTTAATAGTTTTCTTATCGTAGTCACAAAGCAAGTGTTCCACATGGCTGAAAGCGACTCAAGCCATCCTTCCTAATGTGTGAAACCCAGATTTCCGCTGCGAAGAATGCCGCCGGGCTCACGATTAAGCCAGAGAAGACTCCTTCACACACTGACAGATCGACTCTTAACTTATGCAGTGAATCTGAGAACGCGTGGCACCCGGGGGCTTCGCAATTCACCCATAGGAGATCGTTGGGCATAGCGATTGCTTTGGGACTGGTTTCCAATGACCGTTAAATATTCGCTTGGCTTGGGCGAACCGCGTTTGTTCTGTCGGTGAAATGTTTTAACTGGTGCGTTTTAGCGCAATCCATAATTTGCTCAACCGATGAGTTTTAGGGACATTTTAGGAAAATTTGCCATTTCTTGACTCAGCCACTCAGATGTGGCAACGCTATAATCCAAAGGTTTTTCGAACGTGAATCTGTTGCTAGATTTTCTACTCATCTGCTTTGGCATGGCCGTTTATTTCCTGCCGGCGATTCTGGCCAATTGGCGCAAGGCTGAGCACGAAACGGGTATTTTCTGGGTGAACTTGTTTTTGGGATGGACGGTGTTCGGCTGGTTCGCCGTGCTGATCTGGACTGTGGCAGAGACAGATCCTCAAGCCATTCCAGAAAGTTGGCCAAAGTCTTGGCTGGGCCG
>WNFR01004212.1_pt1 | contig 23760 bp, 21 predicted proteins | sample 5400221 | NCBI WGS metagenome assembly WNFR01 (sample SAMN13153357, study PRJNA577476) | soil metagenome | isolation source: 40 cm soil under Madrone tree | place: USA:California | collected 2016-06-14 | reverse complement strand
ACCACGATCCGGAAGTGGGAGGAGGAGGCTTGGGCAGCCTCTCCGGGAATGAAGAGGGCGAAGAGCACAGGGATCGTCGCAACATGGGATCTGCGTTTGTTCCGCTCGATAGCTGGGAATATGCGGCGTTCGAAAGGCTGGCCGGGTTGGGATACGTCAACACGGGGATCATGGGCCTCAAGCCTTGGACTCGGATCGAATGCGCACGTCTCACGGAAGAAGCAGGTGACGAGTTGCCTCAGGGGGAGACGTTAAACGAGGAGGCCGCTCGGCTCCAAGGTCGCCTCGCTCAGGAGTTCGCGTACGAAATCGGTCTTTTGGACGGGGGCCGCAATTTCACGGCGAATCTTGAATCCGTCTATGCCAGAGCAGTCTCGATCAGCGGCCCTCCTCTGACCGACAGCTATCACTTCGGTCAAACTGTTGCATACGATTTCGGTCGACCCTTTCAGCGCGGAACAAACGGCCAGGCCGGCGGATCGTTCAGCGCTGCGGCTGGGCCGCTTGCGTTTTACATGCGCGCAGAATACCAGCACGCGCCCTCTGCTCCCGCGCCTTCTGCTGCCGTCGTCAACTTCATCCCCAGAGCCGATCTTGCACCTATCTCAATGGTATCTACCGGTCCCGTCGGCCCAGTCGACCGCCCCCGACTTCTGGACGCCTACGCCACAGTGAACATAAACAACTGGCAACTCGTGCTCGGCAAGCAAAGTCTTTCTTGGGCTCCGGGTTCGCATTCGATGACGTGGACCAACAACATCGAACCCGTTGACATGGTCCGGTTGGTAAACCCTGAGCCATTCCGCCTGCCGGGTTTTCTCTCGCACCTCGGACCAGTCCGTATCGACCAATTCTTTGGTCGGCTCGTGGGCCATCCGTATGTCCCGCGACCGTTTGTTTACGGGCAAAAGGTTAACGTCAAACTCTTCTCGTTCTTGGAACTTGGATTCGGACGGAGAACCATGATCGGGGGTACAGGAGGCGAGACGCTGAACGCGAGCACTCTTTTTCACAGTCTCCTTGGCCTCAAAAGCACGCGGGTTCCGGATAAGGGTGTGCCAGGCGACAACGAATCCGAGATGGACTGGACAATTTATGTTCCGAAGGTACGAAACTACGTTGTCCTCTATGGTGATAACTACGCGGAGGACACTAGCTTACCCATTGCGGATCCTGCAAGGAATCCCTGGCATCTAGGTGTCTACATCACGCGAATCCCTGGAATTCCCAAACTTGATTTTCATATCGAAGGAGTTTCGACAGAGGCACCGGGGCGCGCCGGCGGGGGCAATCATGGGCTATTTAATTACTGGAACAATGGCTATCAGGATGGGAACACGAATAACGGCAATTTGATCGGAAACACGGTCGGCCGAGAGGGCCGGACCATCCAATTCTGGTTTCGATACTGGATCTCGCCGCGAAATACCGTGCAATTGAATTACAAGCACAGCACGGTCAGCTCAGACTTCGTTCCGCAAGGCGGGGCCTGGCAGGATTACGGATTGAGCAATGAGATGTATCTTCAGAATGGTTTTTATCTGAAGGGCGAGTTCCAATACGAAAACATTTCCCGCTATCAAATGCTATTTAGAGGACCGGAAAGGAATTTTACGGCAGTGTTGGAAGTGGGTTTCTCTCCTAACAGGAAGAAATGACCCAAAAGGAAATGTCGGGCTCGAAAGGAAGAGATCACTTGACGGCGGACAAAGTAGCGAACTCGGATGAAAAACCAGTTGATGCCTTCGATAGCTGCCCGAGCTACGAGGAACCAGCGGAAAAGAGTGCTGGCCAAGAGAGAGTGGAAGAACTGAACCGCGGCTTTTTCTATTTCAATGATCGCTATCTCAATGGATACACCGACAACGGAGATTTGATTGGGAACTGGATTGGACGGCAGGGACAGGGAGCGGAGGCAGGGGAATACTATTGGTTCGGCGCATGTAACCACTTGCAATTCAAATTTCGGCGACAGAGGGTCAGTTCGCAGCATATTCAAACCGGGGGCACGGTGACGTATGCAGGCGCACGAATCGATTACTGGGTGCGCTGCAAACTCGGTCTTTCCGAGTCGGCGCAATATCGGGCGTGGCCATTTTCCATGACTCAAACAAACGCTCAAAGAAATGTGACGGCTCCAGTGGAATTTCTGTTCCAACTGGAAAGTTCAATCCAGCGCTCTAGGACGAATGCGACGGAAAGCGCGTCCGGGAACGGAGGCCGGCCGTGAATTTCTCGGGCAGCGCTCCCGTCCGCCAGCCTGTGATCGAACCGCCAGAGAAGGACTCCCCTGGTACGCCCGCCCTGCCGGAGACACCGGAATCAAGCGAAAAAACCGTCACGCACCTCCGACTTCTGTGGGGATATCGCGGACTACTGTGCCGCGTTGCGTTGTACGCGATGCTCGCCAGCACGTTGCTCGCTTTTCTTATCCCCTCACGCTACGAATCCACGGCGCGTTTGATGCCGCCCGATAGTCCGTCTACTTCCGGTCTGGCCATGGCGGCTGCAGCGATGACGGGCAGTGCCGGCGGGCTTGGGGGTATCGCCAGTGATCTCCTGGGGCTCAAAAGCACGAGCGACATCTTTGTCGGCATCCTGAACAGCCGCACGGCGCAAGACAAACTGATCCAGCAGTTTGACCTGAAGAAACTCTATTGGGACCGCCGCATGGAAGACGCCAGGAGGGATTTGGCAGACCATACAGCCATCTCCGTGGATCGCAAGAGCCAGATCATATCTGTGACTGTTACGGACAAGAGCCCACAAAGGGCGGCGGCCATGTCGCAGGCCTACGTGGAAGAATTGAACCATTTAGTGGCCGAATTGACCACTTCCTCGGCACGTCGCGAACGCATCTTCCTGGAGGAGCGTCTGCAAACAGTGAATAAAGATCTAGAATCGGCGGAGAAAGAGTTCAGCCAATTCGCCAGCAAGAACGCGGCGATTGATGTTAAGGCACAGGGCGTAGCCATGGTTGAGGCTGCAGCAACTCTACAGGGGCAACTCATCGCCGCGCAATCAGAATCCGAAGGACTCAGACAGATTTATAGCGACAACAACGTGCGTGTGAGGAGCGTGAAGGCGCGAATCGACGAACTGCAACACCAACTCGAGAAGCTAGGCGGGAAAGGCGAAAGCACGACCACTGTCTCTGCCCAGACAAGCGAGTCCATGTATCCTTCCATCCGGAAACTGCCGCTTCTCGGCGTCGCGTACGCTGACCTCTACCGCCGAACGAAGATTCAGGAAGCAGTTCTCGAGACACTCACTAAAGAATACGAGATGGCGAAGGTCCAGGAGGCGAAAGAGATTCCAACGGTGAAGGTGCTTGACGCGGCGGACATTCCCGACAAGAAATCATTCCCGCCGCGTCTGCTTATCATTTTTCTCGGAACAGCGCTGGCATCCGGGGGGGGCGTGACCTGGGTTTTCGGGAAGACGCTGTGGCACCAAACAAACGCGAACGATCCGCGGAAGGTGTTCGCCCAGGAAGTTTATTCGACCGTCTGCGGCCGAATGCCAATGTTCTCGCAAAACGGTTCGGGGGAACATTCGGTTAATGGCGGGGTTTGGAGTTGGATACGCCGTCGCGAGCGTAATGACAAAGGCGAGTCCAAAAAGGCCTAGGTTTGGCTGTAACTAGTTAGATATAAATGGGTTAGGTCACAAGTGCCCCTGTGAGTGACGGGGCGAAGCTGTCTGCAACTTCGAAGGAGCGCGAAGTGGCCCTTTCGCCGATTCTCGGTCTGAATGCAGAGGAAGGCGTGGTCTTGCCGTCCGATTACCTTAAGCCGAGATGGTACGCTGCCTACACATGCGCGAATCACGAGAGGAGTGTGCGAGATCAACTCGAACAGAGGTCCGTCGAATCGTTTCTACCGGATTATGAAACGGTGCGGCGCTGGAAAGATCGGCGTATTCGTATAATGCTGCCCCTCTTCCCGGGCTACGTCTTTGTACATCTGGCGCTGCGCGACCGCTTGCGTGTACTGCAGATTCCCAGCGTGGTCCGGCTGGTGGGATTTGGCGGCCAGCCGGCCGTCCTGCTTGACCAGGAAATCGAGGGGCTCCGCCAGGGACTCGCGCGCGAAATGGGCATCGAGCCGTACCCGTACCTGAGAGTTGGCCACCGTGTACGAGTCAGAAACGGCCCCCTGCAAGGGATGGAGGGCATGCTCGTGCGCAAGAAAAACGGCTCACGATTAGTGATTTCTCTTGGCCTCATCATGCGCTCGGTGGCCGTTGAGATTGACCTTGCCGAATTGGAGCCGGTTCGCTAGCACACGAATCGGCCCAGGAGTCGGCAAACCACCCATAAGATTTTTCCCCATGTGTGAAATCGCCGTATACAAACCGGAAGACCTGCGGCCAATGCTGATGGCTTCGCTAACCGCATGCTGGGTGACGGCTGCGGGCTTGATCTGGTTATCTAGTCCGTGGTCTGCCGTCTTTCTCATCATCCTAGGTACCATCGCGGTCATCGCCCAACTGTCTCTAGGAACGGTTGTCCTGGCGTTCATTTTCATTTTGCCGTTCGACCTACACCGGCAGATCGGCGGACAATGGGTCTATATTGATTTGCTCACCGCCGCTGTTGCCATACCATTGGTCCGGCTCAAGCGATGGCCGCCCATTCTCTGTTGGCTTCTTGTTCCGTTCTTCCTGTACTTCATCCTTACAGGAGCCCCGCGGAGCCTGCTTCCGGTATGGTTCTGGGGATACGCTGTGCGTTGGTTTATTGCGCTATGTTTTTGCGCGGCAGTTGCCGTGTCAGGGGCGGCCGAAAAGCTTGCGATAGCCGCAGGCATTACCCTCATACCCCTCACTACTTATGGCTTGTACCAGCTCTTTCTAGGCGATTTCGGCTGGCTCTTTATTTGGATGAACCCACACATGCTAGATCAGCCGTGGATGGCACGGTCATATTCCTTGTTTTGGCATCCCAATGTCTTTGGTGATTTCGCCGGCATGGTCACTGCGATGATGCTCGCCTTAGGTGTAAAGGGTTATAGACCCTGGCTATCTTTTTCACTGGCTTCTTTTGGGGTTGTGGGCGTTCTTTGTTCCGGGAGTCGAGGAGCGGAGATCGGGGTCGGCATCGCCATTCTCGTCATTCTGACGCAAACTCCAAACTACTGGCGTAAGTTTGCCGTAATTGTCGTTGCTATCTTCATTGTGTGGGCGGCTCAGCACTACGAGGTCATCCCCCTGCAACGTGCGCAGGAATTGGACGATTTCACATACGAAACTCGGATGTTGGTCTGGGGCGAAGCATACGCTGCCTGGCAGCAGCACCAATGGATCGGACTCGGCGCAACTAATTTCAGCAGCCTCATGGGAGACTTCGGCGATTTAGTGACCGCGCATGCCCACAGCACCTACTTGCAGGTCCTCGCAGAAACAGGGCTCATAGGCTTCGTATTGTTCTATGGACCGCTTGTGTACATTCTGTGGCGCGCGTGGAGAGCCAGGGTTGTGCCCATAGCTTTTGCCGGAGCGGGTGCCTTGGTGTTTTGGTTAGCCCACGGCGTTGTCGACTATGACCTGATGGAGAGTCCACAATGCCTGATGCTCTTTTTCGCGGTGATCGGATTAATCATCTGCGGGCTGCAAGGTGGAAACGCGCGTCTTCCTGCAGACTCAGCGGTAGGTCAACCAACCTCAATAATCAAAGCAGTTTGACTGGACGGACCCAACCGACTGTGACATTAGCCCGTTGAGCGTGCCCAATATGCCTTTTTTTTTCGAAGAAGAAAGACCAGTCAGTACCAAGATTGTTCGCAACGTTGCTTTTGGCGTCTTGAGAATCTTGCTCGTTGCCCCTGTGCCGTTTCTCTTGACTCCGCTGATACTACATAAAGTCGGCACAAGGGGGTATGGGACTTGGGCTGTGCTGGTTGCAATAAACAATTTGACATCGCTCGCTGATCTCGGCTTATTGGGAACCCTCAGCAAGTACGTCTCCGAGTATTATGCAAAGCGAGATTTTCTGACCCTCAATCGTTTAGTGGGAACTGGTCTTGCGCTTTTTGGGCTTTTGGGAGTGCTCGTTGTTTCCCTGCTTTGGGTTGCGTCACCGAAATTATCTGTGTGGCTTTTCCGTGGCAGCACCAATGAACCAGCTGAATTACTTGGACTGTTTCATTGTTTGTTGATTCTCGTGGGATTAAATATTTTGACGTTTCCGTTTTCCTCCGTCACGTCAGGTCTTCAACGCCTCGACCTAACAAATTTGCTAGCTTCGGTTAACGTTATTTGTGGGGCTGTCTTTGGAGCGTCGTTGTTAATCTTGGGGCGAGGAGTACGTGGGCTGCTCTACGGAAGCATGTTTTCAGCCGGGATCACTCTCGTGTTATACGTTTGGATTTCTCGTAGGCTTTTGCCGCAAGTGGGGTTCAATCCGTTGCATGCGGATCCCAAAGAAGCAAGGAAGATTTTTAGATTCAGTCTGCAAATCTATGTGACTCAGGGAGCTGTAGCAATACACAACCAGATCGAAAAGTTGTTTCTGGCTCTATTTTCGGGCGTTGTGGCCGCAGGGTGGTATGACATCGCGAGTGATATTGCCGTGAAGATCCGCAACGTTCCGGGTCTCCTCCTCAGTCCAATTCTTCCCGCAGCTTCAGAGCTGGACGCCCGCGGCGATCAGAAGAAACTGGAGGAGCTTTACTATCGCGCACACAAGTACTTGGCTTTCATTGGAATTCCGCTAGTCTTCTATGTCGTTGCAGTTTCCCGGCGCTTTGTCGAACTCTGGATCGGCCCAAATCTTAGCGTTGTGGCAATCCCCTTTGGAATCCTGCTCTTGGTGAATTTGTTTAATCTTACCACCGGGCCAGGTTTTATGATTTTAGCGGGACAGGGCTTTTTGCGACCTGGTGTTTGCTCGGCCTTGGTTGGGATCGGTCTGAATGTTCCACTGAGCTTTGCACTAATTTACTTCTACGGCTTCGGCGGTGCGGTACTGGGGACATGCATATCTTTGGTCACCGCGTCAGCCTTTTTTCTGTATCTATTTCATCGGCACACCCAGAATTCAATTGCGAGGCTACTTCGCGAAGCTTATTTCAAACCCGTAGTGAGTTCTGCCTTTTTGCTGATCTTGATGTTTGTAATCAGTCCTGCCGCAGGTCTCTCTTGGTTTGGGCTTTTTCTCCACGGATGCGTTTTTGCTATTTTCTACACGATGCTGTTGCTATTCACAAAGTTTTTCGACCGTTATGACTGGCTGAAAGCGGAGAGCGTATTGCCGATCGCACGAATCGCGAGGAGGTTTGTTCCCGTTGCTTAATCGGGCTGCTCGCTACTTTCCGTTATTAGAGGAGCTCCAGGAATACCTTGACGGAAAACATCGGGTATTGGAGATTGGTTCAGGGTCTTTGGGGATCGGACAATTTTATCGGCACTCGTTTGTCGGCTGCGACATCAGTTTCCAAACGAAGCCGCACAAGCCGATGTTGCCCGTAGTTGCTTCCGCCACGCAATTGCCATTCCCTTCAATGTCTTTCGACATTGTTATTTGCTCAGACGTAATGGAGCACGTGCCTCCGGAGCAGCGAGAAAAGGTAATTTCCGAGGCGTTGCGCGTGTCGCGAAAGAAGGTGGTCTTTTGCTTCCCTAGTGGACCGCAGGCCTTTGCAGTAGATCAGAAATTATTTGCCGAGTATCAAAGACGCGGCATGGACCCACCCGAGTGGTTGAAGGAACACATGCAATATCCATTTCCTGACAGGGATCTTTTTCAGTCCCTTCCGGATGGCTGGGGAATCAGATGCAAGCCAAATGAGAGTCTAAGTTTTCACTCCTGGCTAATGCACAAGGAGATGAACCGGCTATGGAATTACTTGTTTCGCGTCACTCTTTTGGTCATGCCTGCAGTTGTCCGGCACGTATTGAGGGGCTTTGATAACGAACCGTCCTATCGCATGATTTATACTTTGACCAGGCAGGGGCAACTGGTATGACGGGAGAGGATTCTCCGGCGTCGCTCACCGTGGTAATTCCAACGTACAACCGATGCGAGGTTTTGCGACGGGCATTGGATGGCTATTTAAGGCAATCCTCACCACATCTTATCGGCGAACTCTTGGTAGTCGACGATGGCTCAACCGATGATACCCAGTCCCTGGTAGCTGAATTCCAGCGGGCAGCATCTTTTCAAATCCGATATCTGCGCCAGCCAAATCGGGGTCCAGCTGCGGCACGCAATGTGGGTCTGTCAGCTGCTAGGACACAGATTGTCTTGTGCACTGATGACGACATCGTCCCGCATCCAGACCTTGTTCTTCATCATGTTGAATGGCATCGACAGAATACCAACCCCAATGTCGCGATTCTAGGATTCGTGACTTGGTCGCCGGAGGTCCACGCTACTCCTTTCATGAGGTGGTACGGGGAGGCCGGGGGTTTATTTGGCTACAGGCAGATTCAGCGCAAGCGCGAGATCGACTATCGATTTTTCTATACTGCCAATCTGAGCATGAAAAGGGAGTTTCTTCAATCCTATGGAAATTTTGATGAGAATTTCAAAATGGCGGCGTATGAGGATATTGAGCTCGGGTTTCGACTAAGCAAGGCTGGCATGCGAATCTTGTACAACCCCCGGGCGGTTGGATACCACTATCAATTCTTTACGTTTGCCGACGCATGCCGAAAGAGGAGGCGGGCCGAATCTGCGCGGCACATGTTTCTCCAGACCGAAGCCGGTAAACACCTAATGGAACTCCGGAGTCAGCATGAGTTGAGCCTAGGTTTTCGAGCTTCGAAGTTCATCGCCGTGTGGTTTGCAAAGATCGTCCAGCTGCCCGCTAGTCTGCTCGATTCGCGCTTACCCCTTCCCGGCATCCTCTATCGATGCCTTTTGTGGTATCACGCGGGGAGAACGACGGACATGCCAGATCTGGGTAAAGGCAATCCAACTCGAAACTGACAACTAAGTAGAAGGAGCCGACGACCTAGATGGGAAAGATCTTATTCATCACCCCGAATCCGATCGAGAGTGCGAGCGAGCGCTACCGGATCTATCAGTTTTTGCCTTACCTGGAGCGCGCAGGGTTTTCCTGCACGGTACGCCCATTTGCCACTCGCGCGCTGCATCGGGCCATCCAGGCGGAACGGCTCGCGCCTAAACTTCTCTACACGCCGTTCTGCTACCTGAGAAGGATGCTCGACTTGGCAGCGATTTCGGACTATGACGCCGTCGTGGTACTCCGAGGCATTTTCCCATTCCCGTGGCCGGCGCTGGAAAAGATGGTCATTCGCGGGCATACGAAGGCGATCTTCGACTTCGATGATGCCATTCATATCGGGCACCGGGACACTGCAACTACAAAGTATCCTTGGATCTATAAGTTCAAGTACGGTCCCGGCGTGAATACAATGCTGAGCGACTACGCACACGTCATTGCCGGCAATCGGACCTTGGCGGAGCACGCATTGCAATTTAATTCGCACGTCACTATCGTCCCAACGGTTGTCGATCTGGACCAATATGCGTTTCGACCACCCCGGACCCAGAGTGACCTACTCACAGTCGGATGGATTGGGAGCCGTTCGACGAGCCCGTACCTGCTGGAAATTGAGCCTGCCTTGCGACAGCTCAGCGAAGCGCATCGCGGCAAGATCCGGTTCCGGCTTTACGGCGACCCACAACGAAAATTGAATTTGCCGAACTTTGAATCGTTGCCTTTCACTCTGGCCTCTGAAATCGAGGATCTTCGAACCATGGATATCGGCATCATGCCTGTGCCGGATAATGATTGGACGCGAGGAAAATGCGCCTTCAAGGCTATCCAGTACATGGCACTAGGCATTCCCACCGTCATTTCGCCGGTGGGCATGGCCAGGGAGCTCGTTCAGAACAGTGGGAATGGATATTGGGCACGGACCCCCGAGGAATGGTTTGAGAGGCTGAACCTGCTGGTTACAGATGCCCAGCTTCGTAGACGCTTCTCCGAAGAGGGACGCAAAACGGTAGTGGCACGGTACTCGGTGCAGGCGTGGGGCTCAAGCTTCGTCACACTCTTACAGCACGTCGTCGATAACAAAGTACCTGCTGTGGGTCGTGCAACTCTCGATTTGGCAAAGTGAGCAAAACCATGAAAATTGCATTTGTCGGCGGATTTGCGTGGCAGCCAAAAGCAACCGTAAAGGCGCGCGCTTTCCCTCTGGCCGTGGAGCTGGTGAACAAGGGGCATGAGGTTTCCATGTTTTTGGTTCCTTACGATAACCCGGCTGATTCGGGTAAGAAGCGTGAACTTGAGGGTGTCCGAATCGTGAATGTTGAGGTGGGTTCGAGGCCGGGCCTTCGGCACGCGCCATTGCTTACTACAAGGTTGAGCCGCGCGATCAGTCGGTATTCGCCCGATGTGACTCATGTTTTCAAGCCGAAAGGGTATGCCGGCGCCGTATGCACTTGGCTGCTAATGAAGGGGTGCCGCGCAGTTGCTCTCGACAGTGACGACTGGGAAGGTTGGGGAGGCTTCAACGATCAAAACGATTATCAGTGGGCCGTCAAAGAGTACATCGATCGTCAAGAGAAATGGTTGATGCGCCGCACTCCGGTTGTAACGCTGGCCAGCCGGGCACTTGAGCAGAGGGCTATTGAGCTTCGCGGATCGTCGAAGGGCGTGTTTTATCTTCCGAATGGCGGAGTTTCCCGCGAAGAGGCCTTGACTCGGGAGCGTGTTTTATCCTCGACCGTGAATGGCGGGAAGCAATCTTTCGGGCTCCCCGATGCGCCCGTCATTTTCTACAGTGGGCACTTTGATGCGTGCGAAGACGCTATGTTCTTCTGCCGAGCGTCCGCGCCCGTCGCGCGGCGTACCGGGTCGACCCTGGTATTCGTTGGCGAGGGTCCTGACATCCCCAGGTTGAAGGAGTTTTTCGCCCACCAGGAAGGGGTTGCGGTTCGCTTCTTTCCGCGGCTCCCCTACGAAGAATTTGTCAGGCTAATCGCCGCGTCCGACATCGCAGCGTTCCCTTACCCTGACAATCCGATTCATCGTTCCAAGTGCTCGGTCCGGGTCACCGACTATATGTCCGCTGGAAAACCGGTGCTGACCTCGGCAGTCGGTCAAAACAAGGACTACATCGTCGATGGAGAAAGCGGCATTCTGGCACCTCCGGGCGATGAAGTTAAGTTTGGCGAAGCTTTGGAAAAATTAGTTTACGATCCTGACCTTAGGGCACGACTGGGGCGTAATGCCAAGCAACGGATGAAAGAGAAATTCTCTTGGAGTGGCGCCTTGGTGGACCACTGTCTGACCGCCTATCAACAACTATTCGAATCCTGATTCTCTCGTGAGGAGATCAGTTTCAACGCCATGGTTAGGCGCGGGATCGCTCGCGTGTGCGATTGGCTGGTACCAAGTCATTGGAAAAGAGCGGGGGAATGCCTGTGTTACTGGTAACTGGTGGTTCAGGTTTTATGGGATCCCATGTTGCGGAACACTTGCTGAAGCTTGGCCATGAAGTTGTTGTACTAGATGACCTAAAGTGGGGGCTTTGTCGACAATGTTCCGGGGGGCGCCACTTTCCTAAAGGGGTCGATTCTGGAAGAGGACCTGATTAAACGCCTATTCAGCAATCACAACTTCAGCTATATCTATCACCTTGCGGCCTACGCCGCGGAAGGGTTGAGCCACTTCATCAAGCGATTCAACTATCAGAATAATTTGATCGGCTCCGTTAACTTAATTAATGCAGCTGTAAATCACAGCATTAAGTGCTTCGTGTTCACCTCCTCGATTGCGGTGTATGGAGCAGGCCAATCGCCCATGACCGAAGAAATGACACCTATTCCGGAAGACTCCTACGGCATCGCAAAGTTAGCCGTGGAACAGGAACTCAGAATAAGTCATGAGATGTTCGGGCTCGATTACATTATCTTTCGTCCGCACAACGTTTGCGGAGAGAGGCAAAACATCGGAGATCGCTATCGCAATGTGGTTGGCATTTTCATGAACCAGTTGCTCCGCGACGAGCCCATGTCGATTTTCGGAGACGGAACTCAGATGCGCGCGTTTACGCACATCGATGATGTTGCACCGCTCATCGCCGAATCTGTGGACCAGGCGTCGGCGCAGAATCAAATCTTCAATGTAGGTGCGGATGAACCATATACGGTCAACAACCTTGCAGAGATTGTTGCAACTGCATTAGAAACCAGATGCCTAACGCTGCACCTTGACGCGAGGAAGGAAGTAAAGATTGCTTTTTCGGATCATAGCAAAACTGCAGCCGTGTTTGGAAAAAGGGAAAAGACGCCTTTGCGAGTCGGCATCCAGCAAATGGCCAACTGGATCAGGAAACACGGTGCTAGGGAGAGCAGTGTCTTCAATGAGCTTGAGGTAACCAAGAATCTGCCGAGAAGCTGGGCCAGGGTCGTCACCACCCACATCTAGCTTGCCATCGACAGGCATGGCAGGGAATCCCCACAGTAGTTTGGTGGCTCTATACGCTCGGTAGTGGGGTTGAATTCGCGACGGGGAGGGAGTAATGCAAATCTTCATAGACTCAGCAGACGTCAAGCAGATTGAAACCTGGTTGGGGCAGGGCGTGGTGGATGGTGTGACCACGAATCCGAGTATCATGTTCAAGGACGGCGTGACGGACCTCGAGGAGGGCGCGCGGAAGCTCGCGGCGCTCCTCGGGGACCGGCCGCTCAGCGTCGAAGTCACCACAAATGATCACGAAACGATGTTGGAGCAAGCCCGAAAGTTCGCCACGTGGGCACGCAACATCGTCGTCAAGATACCGATCGTCAACGAGTTCGGCGAATCTTGCCTTGGCGAGATGCACCGGCTTTCGCAGGAAGGCATCGCCATCAATGCCACTGCGATCCTATCCTTCAACCAGGCGATTCTTGCCGCCAAGGCTGGGGCGACATATGTGAGCATCTTTGCCGGGCGTGTGGCGGATGAAGGTAACGATCCAGCGGTCGTGATTCGAAATGTGCGGCAGTGGCTCGATGATTGGGGGCTCTCTGCGCGCATTATCGTTGGGAGCATTCGCACGGTTATGGACGTGCAGATTGCAGCGCTAGCTGGAGCACACATCATCACGATTCCACCCCAATTCCTGCCAAAGATGGTCGATCACCGGTATAGCCGTGAAACCGTCCATCAGTTCGTGCAGGACGCTGACAAAACGCTCAAGGAAATGAGCAAAGCCAAGGTCCAAGTCGCAGCTTCCAGCGCACAATAAAATGCTCTGCGCCTGGTCTGGGTCAAACCTTTTATGTCGACGCGTGAATCCATAGCAGCTCGCGAAATCCAATTGTTGAGAACTGCCCCGAAATCAGCCGGAGCGGATCCCGCGTACGCCCGGCTTCTCGCCTGGCCGCCTGTTCACAAGCTGGTATATCTGGGCGGCGACATCTTTGCGATCACTTTGGCGCACATGCTCGCGGTGCGCGTCGTGGAACACCTGCTCCGCGTCCCAATGAACGCTCTCAACCCTTCCCAGTACCATCGCTTCTACATCCCGTTCTTCGCTGTGATGTTGTACCTGTTCGAGGGGTACAAGAGTCCGGAGCTACGTCGACCCGAGCAGGAACTGGAGAGGAGTTGCAAGGCGGTGGCAGTGAGCTTCCTCGGCCTCGTTCTATTCAACTTTGTCGTCTTCCGGTCAGAAGTGTTTTCGCGCTACCTGCTGGTCTCCTGGTTCACGCTCACCTGTGTGATGTTGGTTGCCATGCGCTTTACGTTGCGAGCCCTTCACGAAAAGTTATGGAAAGCCGGTCTGGGTCGGCGGCGAGCCGTTCTCATCGGTTCTGCGGCCGGACTCTCGCAGTATCAGCAGTTGCTCTCGATTCAGCGCCACCACGGCTACGATGTGGTCGGTGTTTTGGTGGACTCCGCGAAGGCAGCATCTCGACCCGCAGCGATGCCTCATCTTCCTGTGGTCGGTTCTTTGGATCAATGGGAGAAATCCATTGCAAGCACGGGAGCGAATCTACTGATCGTGGCGTACCCCGTCGTTCCTGATGGGGAGGGATGGCTGGGAGAACTCTTGCGCCGGTGCAAGCAATTGCGCGTTGACGTCCAAATTTACTCGACTGTTCTGGCCACTGCCAATCTGAATTACGGGCACGATGAGTTCTCTGGCTGCTTCCGTTTTTACGCCGAGCCGCAATGGTCCCTCGGCGTGCAACACCTGGTGAAACGTGGCATCGACGTGGTGATCGGCCTCATCGGCAGCGTGGTGACTCTGCTACTCACACCCATCTTATTCTCACTTGTGAATCTTGAGGACCGTGGGCCGTTATTCTATCGATGCGCTTATCTCGGTCAGGACGGCAGCACTTGCTATTACCTGAAATTCAGAACCATGCACGTTGACGCAGACCGAATGTTGGAAAGGGATGCGGTGCTTCGCGCTCGTTTCCTTGAAAAACATAAGCTGATCGACGATCCACGCGTCACTCGAATAGGGCGCTTTTTGCGAAAGTTCAGTCTGGATGAGTTTCCGCAATTTTTCAGCGTCTTGGTGGGCCATCTGACCTTTGTGGGGCCCCGAACCATTCGCCAAGAAGAGACCGCGCACTTCGGGCCTCTGTTGGAAAAACTGCTCTCTATCAAACCCGGAGTAACTGGATTCTGGCAAGTCATGGGCCGCCAGACGACAACGTACGCGGAACGGGTACAGATGGATATGTTCTGAGGGAGCGTATTGACGCCAGTGGGAGGAGAGAACTTGCAGGCGGTAATTCTGGCCGGGGGCTTGGCGACCCGGCTTCACCCTTTGACGGAGACTGTGCCCAAGTCCATGCTTCTGGTGGCGGGAAAGCCTTTTCTGGAACATCAAATCGCCCTGCTGAGAAAGTCGGCTGTCCATAATGTCGTGCTATGCGTAGGCTACCTGTCCCAAATGATCCAAGATTATTTCGGCGACGGTTCTAGATTTGGCGTGACCATCACCTACAGCCGCGAGGCCGAAACCCTTTTGGGAACTGGCGGTGCACTCCGGAACGCTGCTCCATTCCTGGAGGAAGACTTCCTAGTTACCTACGGCGATTCCTATCTCATGATTGACTACCACGATGTGATGCGCGTTTTTCGCGGTTCGGGAATGCCGGGAATGATGGTCGTCTACCGCAACGAAGACCGCTGGGATCGCAGCAATGTCATTGTCGAGAACAACATGGTGACGTTCTACAGCAAGACCGAGCGGCGGCCGAATACTGTTTACATCGATGCTGGTGTGAGCGCCTTCCACAAGGAAACATTGCGATTACTCCCCCCGCATGATCCTGTCGGTTTGGATGACCTCCTGCATGATTTGACGGTCCAGGGGCGCCTCCACGCCTACGAAACCAGGCAGAGGTTTTATGAAATAGGTTCCTTCGCCGGCCTGAATGAGCTCCAGGAACTACTGTCCGCTTCTGGCGGTCCCTCGATCGCTGCAAAACCTGCCAGCGTCAACGGATAACTAAAGCGGAGGCGCGGGCGATCGAGGCGGCCGAGGTTCTTCTAATGTCCCAACAAATTCAATCGCATGTCATTACCGGCGGTGCCGGTTTCATAGGCAGCCATCTTACGGAGACTCTACTGGCCCGAGGTCAGCATGTCACTGTGCTCGATAGTTTAAGCAACGGACAGCAGGATTGGTTGCGGGAAATGCGCTCTCATTCGCGCTTTTGCTTCCACCAAACTGATCTCCGTACTCCGGAACGACTCACCGAGATGTTATCCGGCACCGACGTGGTCTGGCATTTGGCCGCCAACACGAATATGGTGATTGGCGCTGAATCCACACGGATCGACATCGAACATGGCATCCTGTCCACCCACAACCTGTTAGAGGCCATGCGGAAGTCGACTGCTCGCAAGCTTCTCTTCTCCTCCAGCGGTGCCGTTTACGGCGACATTCAACGCCCACCTGCCAGCGAGGGATACGGCCCTCTACTCCCCGTGTCGCTTTATGCCGCTTCCAAACTCGCTTGCGAAGGCTTGATCAGCGCCTACTCCAGCCTTTTTGGGATCCGGGCCTGGATCTTCAGGTTCGGCAATGTCTTGGGTGCGCGCATGAGTCACGGGGTGATCTTCGACTTCATCCGCAAACTCAAAAACGATCCTACCGAGCTGGAGATTCTCGGAGATGGCGGCGCGGAGAAGAACTATATTCTTGTGGAAGAAGTTGTCGAGGGCGTGCTATACGCCTTTGAACATGCCCAGCCAGTGTGTGACGTCTATAACCTCGGAAGCTCTAGCACTACTCGGGTCACTGACATTGCCCGGATTGTGCTTGAGGAAATGGGTCTAACCGGGGTGAAATTGCGCTTCTCCGGAGGGGCTCGCGGCTGGCCAGGCGATCAGCCGCGCGTGTACATGGACGTGAGCAAGATGAGCCGTATGGGCTGGACCACCCGGTACAGTTCGGATGAAGCGGTTCGCATCGCCACGCGTCGTTACTTGGGAGAGGACCACCAGGCAGCAATCGCATGACCTGCGTCTTTCCAGCCGTATTCTTTGCGCGCGAATCACTGACCATAAGTAGGGTGCCATACGCAAAATAATAAGACGCAAGTTTGTGTCATCGGGCTTTGGCATCTCGGAGCCGTAACATCGGTATGTCTCGCCGAAATGGGTTACACGGTTGTGGGCGTGGATGAAGACGCCCGCCGCATAGATGGATTAAATGCCGGCACGCCTCCGTTGTATGAGCCTGGTCTGGACGAAATGCTCCGGCGAAACCTTGCGTCTGGGAGGCTTCGCTATACGGTCAATCTCCCGGAGGCGCTTCGCGCTTCCTCGTTTGTCTTTATTACTTACGACACCCCCGTCGACGAGAATGACAATGTTGATCTCACTCAACTTTTTTCTACGACCGCGGCCTTAGCGGAACATCTCGACCATGGAACAGTTGTCATCATCAGTAGTCAGGTTCCCGTCGGCACTTGTGAACAACTTCACTCTGTTATTTGTGCTCGCAAACAGTCCTGCGAGTTCGGTCTTGCTTATGTTCCGGAGAATCTTCGTCTCGGCCGCGCCCTCGAGCGTTTTATGAAGCCAGCCATGGTTATCATTGGCTCCAAGGAGAGCAGCACTTTGGACCGAGTGGAGGAGTTATATTCAGCGCTAGATTCCCCTATCGTTCGGATGGACTTGGCGAGCGCGGAAATGACCAAACATGCGATCAATTCCTATCTGGCTACGTGTGTCAGTTTTATCAACGAGATATCGAATCTCTGTGATGAGTCAGGCGCCGATGCCACCAGAGTAGCGACTGCCTTGCGCATGGACGAACGCGTCAGCCCGCATGCACCCTTGTTGCCGGGCGGCTTGGGTTTCGCCGGGGGTACGCTGGCACGCGATTTGCGCGCCTTACAGGCACTAGGGAAACGGGTGAATCACCCTACTCATCTTGTCGACGCGGTGTTAAGCGTCAACGAGGAACAAAAACGTCTAATCTGGCGTCGGCTGCACAAGGTCTACGGTTCGGTGAAGGGTTTGAATCTCGGCGTTCTTGGTCTAACCTACAAACCAGGGACCAGCACCTTGCGGCGATCGGTCGCAATTGAAATTATGCGGGAACTCGCTGCTGCCGGTGCTTCGATCAAGGCATACGATCCAAAAGCCGCTCTCGAGGAGCTCCACGGAGAGTATTGTTTCCACATTTGCCGTCAACCCGCAGAAGTCGCCAAGGATAGCGACGCGATCATCATTATCACCGAGTGGCCGGAGTTTAAGTCACTCGACTATGCGGCCCTGGCCGTGCAAATGAAGCACCGAGTCTTAATCGACACCAAGAATCTTTTGGATTCAAACCAACTTCGCGCCCTAGGTTTTACTTATTTCGACGTCGGTCGCGGGTCTGCCTCCGGCCCGCTGCAAACCACGGGGGAGCATAATACTAAAGGAGCGACATGCGGGTAGCTATTATTGGATCAGGTCTCCAGGGAAATCGTCGCGCGCAGGCGTTGGAAAGCTTTCCCGATGCGGACTTGGTGGTGGTGACCGCCAAGGGACAGTCCGGCGCCGAGCCCCTGGCCAAGCGCATGCGGTGCGCTGCGGGCGCAGGCTGGGAAGAGGTGGTCCGCAGAACGGACATCGATGTGGTTGTCGTGTGCACACCCCCGAATCTTCACAGCGCCATCACCTTGGCCGCCATAGAGGAAGGCAAGCATGTGCTCTGCGAGAAACCACTTGCCCGCACGTTAGAAGAAGGCGAAGCCATGGTGCGGGCCGCAGAGCAAAAGGGCGTGGTCCTGAAATGCGGTTTTAATCATCGCCACCATCCCGCCATCATGGCTGCCAAGCGACACTTTGACAATGGGCTGGTGGGCGCGGCGCTCTTTCTCCGCGCCGCCTATGGCATTTGCGGACGCCCCGGCTATGAACAGGAATGGCGTGCTGATCCCCGGATTACCAGTGGCGGACAACTGATGGAGCAGGGAATTCACGTCGTGGATCTTTTCCGCTGGTTCCTGGGCGAGATCAAGGACGTTACCGGGACCGTAGAAACCCTCTACTGGCCGATCAAGCCCCTGGAAGACAATGCTTTTGTTATCTTCCGCGCCGCCAACGGCGTGCCCGCGTCGCTGCACTCGAGTCTCACTCAGTGGAGGAACCTCTTCTCTTTCCAAGTGTATGGAGAAGACGGCTACCTGGAGGTTGAAGGGTTAGGGGGTGGCTATGGCACGGAAAAGCTTGCAATAGGCAAGAAAATCTTCGATCGCCCGTTCGAGTATGGCATAACCGAATTTCGAGCTGGCGATACGTCTTGGCGCGATGAGTGGAAGGAATTTATGGATGCTATCGCGGAGAACCGTGGGCCTCTCGGCAGCGGCAGGGACGGACTCGAAGCGCTGCGCCTAGTGTTCGCCGCGTATGAATCAGCTAAACGTGGCATCGCGGTTTCTGTCAGTACTGAATCAAAAGCCACGGCTGGGGTTGGCTCGTGAATTGCCTGATTACAGGCTGTAGTGGCTTGATCGGTCCCCATCTTGCCGAATACCTCCTGTCGCAAGATGCCACCGTTTTTGCCACTTATCATTCGAATATCGACGGGCTCCGCCATCTCCGGGGACGCGTCGTTCTGTTGGCGTGCGACATCTCCCATCCTGATCAGGTGAAGGCGGTGGTGGAAAGGGCTAAACCAGAGCGCGTTTTCCACTTGGCTGCCGAGAGCCATCCCGCAAAGTCCTGGCAAGACCCGGAGGGAACGTTCCGCATCAACCTGCTGGGGACCCTGAATCTGCTCAATGCACTGCGCTGGCAGAACCCCGATTGTTTGGCTGTCGTCTTTGGCTCCAGCGCCGAGTACGGTCGCCCTCCCGCTGAGTGCGAAAGGATTTCCGAGACTTTTCCGTTGCGCCCAGACAGCCCTTATGGCGTCAGCAAAGCTGCAGCCGAGCTGCTATCTGATGTTTACGCGCGAGCATATGGGACGAGGATTATCCATGTGCGCCCCTTTTTTGTAGTCGGGCCCGGTCGAGCCACCAATGTCTGCTCGGATTTTGCCATGAGAATTACAGAAATCGAGCTAGGTTTGTCCGAAAGCTTGGGCGTCGGAAATTTGGCTGCGGTTCGCGATTTTGTGGACGTGCGGGATGCCGCCCGGGCAATCTGGGCAATCGCGGAGAAGGGCGTGGCCGGTGAGGTTTACAATCTTTGCTCCGGACAGGGATACGCAATACAGGATGTACTGGACCATATGCTCGCCCTGGCCGCCAACCCCATTCAGGTATACACCGATCCTCAGAAATATCGCTCTTTGGATACCCCAGTCCTGATTGGTGACAACACTAAGCTCCAGCAACTCGGTTGGATGCCCGAAATCCCTCTCCAGACATCCCTGGCGGACATTCTGACTTTCTGGAGGGGACAGAAAAAGGACAGAAACCTTGACCTTCGGGGCTCTCAGCAAAATCTAGTCCACGGGAGTAATACATGAAGGCTTTGGTGACTGGGGGAGCCGGGTTTATTGCATCCCATGTTGTCGATGCATACCTAGCGGAAGGTTTGGATGTGGTGGTCGTTGATGATTTTTCGCGCGGGTTCATCGAAAACGTCAATCCTAGAGCGCGGTTTTACGACGCTGACATTCGGAACTACGAGGCAATGCGCAAGATCTTCGAAACCGAGTGCCCCGACTATGTCAATCACCACGCCGCGCAGATGGATTTGCGACGCGGTGTCGTAGAGCCGGTGTTCGATGCCGAAGTCAATATCCTCGGGTCCATTCATTTGTTGAATCTGGCCGTCGAGTTTAAGGTCAAGCGTGTCGTATACGCTTCAAGTGGGGGAGGTGTATACGGCGAGCCGCTGCAGGTCCCCATTCGCGAAGGCCACGCGGTGAATCCCATCACTCCCTACGGCATCAGCAAGCACACCGTTGAACATTATTTGTTCACCTACAACATACTCTATGCGCTGCAATATGTGGTGCTGCGCTACGGCAATGTCTTCGGTCCGCGGCAGAGTTCCAAGGGGGAGGCTGGCGTAGTCGCAATTTTCTGTGAACAGATGTTGCAGAATGTTACTCCAAAGATCTTCGGAGATGGCACGAAAACGCGCGATTACATCTACGTGACTGATGTCGCGCGAGCAAATGTGCAGGCCTTGCAAGATGGTGACCAGGAGATCTTCAATATCGCTTTCGGCAAACCGACGACCGATGAGGAAATTTTCGACGCGGTCCGCACTGCCTTAGGAATTGCTCCTTTTAAGCCGCACTACGTCGATAAACGGCCGGGAGAAATCGAACACTGCCATCTAGACGTCTCCAAGGCCAGAGAACGACTGAATTGGGAACCCAAGGTGCCCGTGGCGGAGGGAGTTCAGCTGACCGCCACATACTTCAAGGAGCGCTTCGTCAGGGTGGCCGGGGCTTAATTCAAGTGCAGCCGGGGCGGTCAAGTTTAAGTCACCAGCGACTGCCATAAGTGAGCTTCTGCCGAGGGTCACCGACACTTCTCTCAAGTGGGGTGCCCTGCTCGAGAGCATACCTCCGTTGGAACACTGCATCGACCAGCTGCGTGTTCACAAGGTGGTCGTCAGCCTGAGTCCCAGGGCACATACCACCACAAATAGCTTTGGGTGAGGGGCTCGCTGGATCCATTGCAGTGACTGCGGTGTGGCTTCGGGCTTTGCGAGCATGGGGGGTACAAGACGCACCGCTGCAGCCAATTCAAACGGTGCCTGTTCCGCCGTTCACCCAGCCTGTGCCTTCCGGGTCATAGCGCGTACCGGCCAGCTTGCCCAGCAGAAGATAGCTGTCGGCTGCAACAGTGCATATCTTCAGGGGTGGAGGAAATTACCATCCTTAAATTGCAAGCCATGAGGGGCCAATGATCGTCACACGAACTCCATTTCGACTGACGCTGGGGGGCGGAGGTACTGATCTTCCTTCGTTCTACCGCGAGCACGGCGGATTCATATTCGCTGCCGCGATTGACAAATACATGTTCTTGAACGTCAACACGCCGATCGTTGACGATAAAATCCGTGTGCGATACTCCGAGTCCGAGATGGTTGACCATGTCGATGAGGTCAAACACACTCTGGCGCGCGAAGCTTTGCGGCATATCGGTGTCACCAACGGGATCGAAATCGTTTCGATCGCAGACATCCCGGCTGGGACGGGCCTGGGATCTTCAAGCTGTTACTTGGTGGGCCTTTTGAATGCCCTGCACACGCTACTGCAGGATCAAGCCACTCCCCAAAAGCTAGCTGAGGAAGCCTGCACCATCGAACTGGAAGTTTTGAAGAAACCGATCGGCAAGCAGGACCAGTACATGGCCGCTTTTGGAAGTCTGACGGCGCTCGACATTAGCAGGGACGGCAAAGTAGCCGTTACGCGCCTCGAACTGGACGTGGATATACTTGAGAGCCTCGAGCACAATGTTTTGATGTTTTATACTCATGAGATGCGCGACGCCACAGTCATTTTGAAGAAACAGGATGAGGCTACTCGAAGAAACGACGGCATTGTCGTCAGTAGCCTGCGCGAAATCAAAGATATCGGCCTCGAGATCCGTGACGCCGTATCGAACGGAAATCTGCGCCGCTTCGGAGAGCTACTGGACGTGCACTGGCAATCGAAAAAGCGCCTCTCCGAGGGGATCACGAATCCGCAGATTGATGCCTTGTATGAGCTTGCCAAACAAAAAGGGGCCATTGGTGGGAAAATCTCCGGCGCGGGCGGAGGAGGCTTCCTGATGCTGTACTGCGAAGAGAAAAGGCTGCAGGTGCGGGAGGCGATGCGCGCAGCGGGCCTGCGGGAGCTCAAATTCCGCTTCGATTTTGAAGGCAGCAAAGTAGTTTTTGACGTTGTTTCTCGCGACGGCAGACTCGCCCACAACCACCGTCACAATCATTGTGGAAATGGACTTGCCCTTGTGCAAAAGAGTGGAGGTTAGTGCTTTTTGCAAGCCGACTTATACACCCTTCCCGTAAGTTGCCAGTTAAACCTGGTGGGAGGTCCCTTCTCTCGATGAAAGCGGTTTTCCTCGATCGTGACGGCGTGATCAATTCGCTCGTGTATCATGAGGATGCAGGTGTGATCGATTCACCGTTCAAGGCCTCGCAGTTCAAGCTGCTTCCACGCGTTCCCGAGGCGATTCGTCTACTAAACGACATGGGCCTGAAGGTCGCCGTCGTGTCGAATCAGCCCGGAATCGCTAAAGGACACCTGAAGCGCGAGACTATGAAAACATTTGAGCGCAGAATGCTTTCTGGAATTCGCGTGGCCGGTGGGCACATCGATCGGATTTACTATTGCCTGCATCATCCAGAAGCAAAAGTGCTCAAACTCCGGCAGCGCTGCCGTTGCCGCAAACCGGAGATTGGCCTGCTTGAGCAAGCAGCCGAAGATCTGCAGGTGTCGCTCGTGGAATGCTACCTGATCGGAGACGGAATTCCCGATTTACTCGCTGGCTCTCGGGCTGGCTGCAGAACCATTTTCATCGGCCGCTGGAAGTGTGAAATCTGTCAGTTCACGGAAGCTCCAGATGTGCACCCGGCCTTTGTGGCAAAGGACCTGTGGGAAGCTGTACAGCTCATTCGCTCGGAAATGACAGGAACTGCCCGAGTCGCTTCCTCGCCAAATTGCCTTGTGGCGCAGGTATAACTCTTCTCAGTTGGGTCGGTTGTTGAACCAATAGCCGTAATCAAGAGAGGCAGAGTGCATGAACTACGTTGCCCAGTACATTCAAGAAGCAACAGAGATCTTGAGGCTCGTCGACCAATCGACTATCGAACGGACCGCCGATCTGCTCCTCGACTTACGCGAGTGCCACGGCAGGCTGTTTCTGCTTGGTGTCGGCGGCGGGGCAGGGCACGCTTCCCATGCTGTCTGCGACTTCCGCAAGATCGCTCAAATCGAAGCATACGCCCCGTCGGACAATGTTTCCGAACTTACAGCGCGGGTGAACGATGAGGGCTGGGAAACGTGCTACTCCAACTGGCTTCGTGGCTCTCGGTTGAACGAAGCCGACATGGTCTTCGTTTTTTCCGTTGGCGGAGGTGACGCGAGGAAAAACATCAGTGCCAATCTAGTGCGAGCTCTCGAATACGCCCAGGAAGTGCGCGCCACGATTTGTGGCGTCGTCGGACGCGACGGAGGCTACACCGCCCAGGTCGCTGACGCCTGCGTACTCATTCCCGTCGTCAATCCCTCAGCAATAACTCCTCACACAGAATCCTTTCAGGCCATGATCTGGCATCTTTTGGTTTCCCACCCGAAATTAAGAGTCGCCGAGATGAAATGGGAATCCGTTCAATCTCCGGCAAAAGTATAGAGACCCACGAT
>WNFR01001592.1_pt1 | contig 23763 bp, 25 predicted proteins | sample 5400221 | NCBI WGS metagenome assembly WNFR01 (sample SAMN13153357, study PRJNA577476) | soil metagenome | isolation source: 40 cm soil under Madrone tree | place: USA:California | collected 2016-06-14 | reverse complement strand
GTCCAGGAGCTTGCGCGCGCCGCGTGATTCAATCGAAGAACCAACGCTCACGCGATACGCGGCCACGCCGGACCGGATAGGGACTACCGGCTCGGGCTGTTGACGCATTTCTACACGCAGCGATCCGCCCGAAATTCTGTTGCCTTCGTCAAAGCCTGTGGCGGCGCGCCGCACTATGAGGTCGGATGAAGAACTGAGCGCAACGGAAGAGACGTCGGTCATCAGCGCGACTCGAACGATGGGCCCGTCGGCCGACGCGTAGTGAGCAACTTCGGTTTGCCCCTCTGCTCTGCGAGGGCGAGTCATGCCTTTATCATCGCTTTGCTGATTCTTCTGAGTGCCACGCCGATCGTTTGAATTTGAGTCGGATTGTTTCTGCGCTGGGATCGCGATTGCGAAAGGGTTCGCCTCGACAAGTGAGACTATCTCAGTGCAGCCTGAGACGATGATCGCCAACGAGAAGGCCACTCGACGCCTCAGCGGGCTACTTCTATTCACGATGTTCATACAAAACTACAGAGTGAAGAAGAAAATTGTCACTGTAAAAGTGATAGTGTTGCCTGCGGCTTGGGGGAACCCTTCAAAGGGACTAGCTGTAAATATAGCTTGTCTGGCGTAGTCGTCAAGCACTGAATAGCCCGATGAGCGAAGCAGGCGTGTGGACAAGATCTGGCCGTCGCGCTTGATGACCAGCGAAAAGTCCGCCGACACCTTGTCTCGGAGCACGTCCTTGATCCACTCGCGGGGCATGATCTTCTCGTTCGCCTTCCTGATCTTTGCGCGAACCAAGGCCATGTACTGGCCTTGTGCCGCTTCGAGCCCGAGCGCGCTTGACTCGGAGCTGCTGCCGCGGCGCGTGCCTGCTTGAGCCGCTTCCGAACCGCCGGCGGTGGTTGTGTTGGCGTCTTGCTTCGGCGCAGGCGGAACAGGAGCGGCTTGCGTTGGAGGCGTCTGAGTGATCACGGCCTCATCGAGTTGAGGGATACGATTTGCCTGAACCGATGACGTTACTGGAGGAGTGGGTTGGAGATTTGTTGGGCCCGGACGGTCCCGGCCGCCTGATCCCCGCGAGGCCCGCAACTGCCTCTCGATCAGATCAGCCGGAGGGAGGTGGCCGCTGGTTCCACGCCGCTCGGCCGGCTTTGGAGAACGTTGCACCAGGTGAACGTCGTCGGCGGTGGCCGGGTCAAACTGAAGCCTGTCGATATCGGCACGCTCGAGAGGCTCAGGGGCCGTGCGAAGCGTGGAACGCTCAGGAGGCGGCGCTAGTTCTATCAGCCTCACGAGTGAGACCTGACGCTTGCCGCTGGCGCGGGCTCGCATCATCGCCAACGAATCGAGCTTGATGAGCGCGGCATAGAAGATCACATGGAAGACGACCGACATTGCAAGCAGAACAGTAAATCTGCGGTCGCGGCCGAGGCGAGACCACAATGGTGCGAGAGGACCTGCGCCCCCCGGTTTGTCATCGATGTATATGTCTAAAGTCTTGAGCAAAGTTTAAGAGTTTTCTGGTTTCTAGTTTCTAGTTTCCGGTTTTCAGTTCGCGATCAAGTCTCATTCGACCGACCAGAAACCAGAAACTAGAAACCAGAAACGGTCTCGACTGCGAGCGCGTTGAATCTTCGTCTTATCTCTCTCATATCAATCGCACCGACTCTTGGATGAACACGATTCGTCAACAACACGAATACTCGCCGCTTGTGAGGGTCCATCCATATGCTTGTTCCGGTGAATCCGTTATGGCCGAACGCCGTCGGTGGAAGCGCGGGTCCGGCCGAACAGTCCGGCGTCTCGGCGAGAATCCACGCTATCGACCTTGATGTACCGCAACCCGGCGTGAGGTTGCAGGTGAACAGGTGAAGCGATTCGTGCTTCAGAAGCTCGCTGCCCGGCAGGAACTGATTCGCCATCCGGAAGGCTTCGCGAGCAGTCGAGAATAACCCCGCGTGTCCGGCTACGCCACCCATGAAGTTCGCGTTGCCGTCGTGGACTTCTCCCCAGATTACGTCCTTACGCCACCTCGCTTGCGACACGCCGGCGCGACGATAGGGTGAGGCTGCAAACGACGCGGTGTCGCCCCAACTCCGCGCCTCTGCATCTGCAATCGCGTTCGCCAGTTCAAACTCCTGTCCGTGTTCGGTAGCCGCTATCTCACGAAGCAACTCCGGCGGCGGACTGAACATCGTCCGTTCCAGGCCAAGCGGCTCAAAAATCTCTCGCTCTGCCAGGCTGTCGAGCGGCTCACCGGTTACGCGCTCAAGCACAAAGCCCAGAAGAACATAGTTGAGATCGCTGTAGATCACTTCTCTCGAGGCGTGCGCCGGCTGCGGTTCCAGCAGAATACTCGCAATCGCGGCTGGCACATCGGCGCGAGTTTGCGCTTCTAGGTAGAGCGGGCGCCAGTTGGGAAGACTCGACGAGTGAGTCATCAACTGGATCAGCGTGATCTCACGCTTGTCTTTGTCGTTAAACTCAACCAGGTAACGCGCGAGCGACGCGTTCAGATCCAACACGCCTCGTTCCGCAAATCTCACCACAAGCAGCGCCGTGACCAGAGGCTTGGTGAGCGAGGCCAAATCGTAGATCGTATCGAGCGTCGCCGGTATGCGTTCGGGCTCAACTACGGCCAGGCCGAGGGCGTCCTCCGCGATGATGCGCAGATCCTCACCAACCAGGTACTGCGCGCCGGGAAGCGAGCCGCGCGCAATCTCGGATTGTAGAGAGCTGGAGATGATGTCAGAGACGTTTGGCATAATTCGAAGCGGTTTTGCTAAGGGAGATTATAACGTCAGGTTGCGGTGGTTGAGAAGCATTGGAGGATGATGCGTGAAACGTGATTCGTGATTCGTAATGCGGATGCGTAGAACGTTGAAGCAGGCTCGTGGTCGGGAAGGGCGGCTTGCCCCCGCTCCTGTTCTGTATTTGCTTACTTTTGCGAAGCAGAGCCGGGGCAAGCCACCCTTCCCTACCCCTAGCATTTTGAGGCTTAGGGTTGCCCGTCACTCTGATCCAACAGATCCTTCGCCTGTTGAGCGAGCATGACCTTACAAAAAAAGTTCTTGACACGTTCTGGTATTTCTAGTATTCTAGAAATATGAAGCACGGAGGGACGGCGCGATACGCGGATATGTTCGCGGCGCTGGGCGCCGAGCCGAGACTGCGGATCGTGCGGCTGCTCTTGTCGGCTCACCCCGAGGGCATGATCGTCAGCGACATCCAGGCAGAACTCGAGATACCGAACTCGACCCTGTCGCATCACCTCGAGAAGCTCAGGATGGAAGGGCTGGTCACCGTGCGCAAGGACAAACAGTGGTTGTGGTACTCAGCCAACGCGGAAGGTCTTCAAGACCTGCTCGGCTTTCTCTACGCCGAATGCTGTACGCGCAGCAAAGTCGTCGAGCCCGTGAAGATCACATCGGCCAGAGCCCGAAGATAGTGTGTAGGAACGAGAAGGATGAAGGAGCACAAACACTTATAAGAGAGTTGAAGGTACATTTCGCGCTTGCGACTCTTTGTTTGCTCGCGACCCACGCATTGGCCCAAGACCCTTTAACCATCTTGCCACAAGCTTACAAGCTGCAGTTTGAAAACGATTGGGTGAAGGTCACCCGCGTTCACTATGCTCCGCACGAGAAGCTTCCCCCACATCAACATACGCAGACGGCATCCGCGTACGTTTACTTGAACGATGGCGGCCCGGTAGTCTTCAAGCATTTAGATCTGCCTTACGGGGCGGTGACCCGACCCGCAACCAAAGCCGGAAGCTTTCGCCTCTACCAGGGCCTCAAGGAGATTCACGAAGTAGAAAATCTCTCCGACCTCCCAAGCGACTTTCTGCGGGTTGAGTTCAAGACACAGCCGGTAAACGAAAAGACTTTGCGCGGACGCTTCTACCGAGAAGCCTCTCCGCCGGGTGAGAACTCTCAAAAAGTTCAGTTTGAAAACGAACAGATACGCATCACCCGATTGGTTTGCGCACAAGGTAAGTCGCTTCGGCTCTCGAGAAACTCAACCGAGCCGACCTTGCTCGTGGCGTTGACTCCTTCGAGTCTCGTTATGAGCGAACAAAGCAAGTCAATAGAGCTTTCGCTCGATACAGGCCAAACTCTTTGGATTACAACCGGTCAAGAAGAACGTCTCTTGACCGCTGGCCCACAGCCCGTCGAGTTGTTGCGTTTCGATTTCAAAACGAAAACGCTCTCTAAAGAAATGTTGGAAGGGGATCACAAACATCAGCATTCGGAAAAGTGAAGGTTGTCGGCGACCCAGGCCGACGACGGAAGAAAAGGAGATCAAATGTCGAAACAAATTGAAGAAGCGGTGCGAGACCGATACGGTTCATTCGCCGAGAGCGCGCTTTCGAGCGAGCACGAAGGCGTGCGGGCAGTCGCCGAAGCATTCGGCTATTCTGCCGAAGAGCTATCATCCATACCCGCCGAGGCGAATATGGGTTTGTCGTGCGGAAACCCTACTGCTTCCGCGCATCTTAGGCCCGGAGAGGTCGTCGTCGACCTTGGCTGCGGCGGCGGACTCGATATCTTCCTGGCCTCACCGAAAGTCGGACCCGAAGGCCGCGCGATCGGAATCGATATGACGCCGGAGATGATCGAGCGCGCGCGCAGAAACGCCGATAAAGGTTTGTTCACCAACGTCGAGTTTCATCTTTCGACCATCGACAAGCTCCCACTCGCCGACAACTCGGTTGACTGTGTGATCAGCAACTGTGTCATCAATCTCGCGGCCGACAAACGGGCCGTCTTTCGCGAGATCGCGCGTGTCCTCAAGCCCGGCGGGCGGCTTGCAGTCAGCGACATCGCTCTCAAGAAAGAGCTGCCATCGGAAGTTTCGAGCGATTTGCTCGCGTATGTCGGCTGCGTGGCCGGTGCGATTCTGATCGACGACTACAAGCGGGGCCTGCTCGAAGCCGGGTTCGAGCACGCGGAGATCGTCGACACGAAAAGCGACCTGAACATCTACGGCAAGATCGACAATCAGCAGGGCTGTTGTACGCCTCCGAGCGCATTGCCGGTCGCGACAACGAGCTGCTGCGGTCCGTCCGAACACGAAGTGGGTTTCGACCATTTGGCTGATCTGTTGAAGCGCTACAGCGTGAACGACTACGCTGCAAGCGTTCGCGTGTACGCGGTCAAGCCATCGATCTAATTGACGAAGCGCACGAATTCAGTTGTCACCAATCCGCGCGAAGTCGCTCGTGAAGCTTCGCGCGGATTCGTGTATCCTGCTCCATTTATCTTTAGGCCGCCACTCGTGATGCCGAGTTGAACACAAGTCGGAAAAGGAGTATGAGTGATAGTCAATCATAGTTCTCTTACGACGACCGGCAGTTATGAGCAGGACGATCTCTCACTATGAACTGCAAGAGGAACTCGGCCATGGAGGCATGGGCCGAGTCTACAAATCGTACGACACCTCGCTCAACCGAACCATTGTTCTAAAGCTGCTGGCGCCTGAGTTGACGTTGGAAGATGAGTCCCGGAAGCGCTTCTTGAGGGAAGCGCGTCTGGCCTCCGCGCTCGATCACCCGAACATCTGCACCATATATGAAATCGCCGAAGTCGATAGCCAGTATTTCATCGCGATGCAGTACGTGCCTGGCAAGACGCTGAAAAAAGTAATCGGCGGAAAGCCTCTCAGCCTGGATAGTCTGTTCTCGATCGCGTTGCAGGTGGGCGACGCCCTTGCGGCAGCTCACGCGAAGGGTATCGTGCATCGCGACATCAAATCGAGCAACATAATCATCACCCCGCGCGGTCAGGCCAAGGTGCTCGACTTCGGACTTGCGAAGCTGCTGACTGACAAGGGACGCGTTGAGGCAGTCGAAGCGCAGGACGAGTTGACGCGGGTGGGCGCGCCGATTGGAACTCCGTCTTACATGTCGCCCGAGCAAGCGAAGGGAGAGCGGGCCGATCATCGCAGCGACATCTTTTCGTTTGGCGTCGTGCTCTACGAAATGGCGACGGGCAAATTGCCATTCAAAGGGCAGAGTAACGTCGACGTGATGCACGCGGTGCTTCACGAGGCGCACAAGCCCGGCTCGGAGATAAACGGTAAGCTCCCACTCGATCTCTGCGCAATTATCGATAACGCGATGGCCAAGAAACCCGCCGGCCGTTATCAAACGATTGAGCGGATGATTGAGGATGCTCAGCGACTTAGCATCGCGTTGCGCTTCGGCGCCCAGGGCGTGCCCGACGGCGTGACGACGCCGTTCGCGTTGCCCAAGCGGCAGTCATCTCGAAGCTTCATCAGCCGGTTTCTCTCTCGTAAGCCATCGGCCGAGTCGCAGCTTAGCCAACTCCAAACCGCAATACGCAGCGAGCCATCCGGCCAGGACTTTTCTCTTAACAGCGGACCCAAGAAGACGCTTGCCGTGCTTCCATTCCGTAACCTCAGCGGCGATCCGCAGTCCAACTTCTACGCGCTGTCGCTGGCCGACAGCCTGACCACCGAGCTGGCGAAGGTTGGCTCGCTCACAGTGATGCCTTCAAACGCGGTAACGAAGTATCAGGACCAGGCGGTTGACCCCGCACGGTTGAGGTCAGAGCTTGGCGTTGACGTGGTGCTGATGGGGAACTTCTTGAAAGCGGGCGAGCGTTTGCGAGTGACCGCACAGCTCATCGATGCAGTCGGCGGAGCCATATTGTGGAGCGAAAAGATTGACGGCGACGCCAGGGACGTTCTGGCTATTCAGGACCGAATCTCGCAGCGCATCGTAGCCGGAATGTCGGGTAGCGGACAGACGCCGGTGGACCCGACTCAGTTGCTCAAGGACGAAAACGAAGAGATTCGATTGGACGCGGTTCTCACACTCGAGTTCTCACATGACCCGCGAGCGCTCTCGGCGCTTGTAGAAGCGTTGAGGGATCCAAGCCTGAAGGTCAAAGCTGAAGCCGTGCGGGCCATCGTGAAGCTCGGCGAGCAAGCGACCGGGCCGGTTATCCGTCTGCTGAACGACGCGATCGATGAACGCGACAACATGACCGCGCGTTACGCGGCTAAGATTTTGGGGCTTATAGGTGACCGGAGCATCTCGTCGGTGTTGGTGGAGCTGCTCAAGAGCGAAGACAAATTCGTCGCCTGCGAATCGGCGTTGGCGCTCGGGCGACTGCGAGAGTCGAAGGCGGTGCCGGATTTAATTGGGTTGCTGGATGAGCCGAACGGCAACCTCCGATTCGCGGCCGCGGAGGCGCTCGGGGAGATCTGCGATCCGATCGCTCGCGAGGCGGTGCAACGCAGGCTGAGCGACGACGATGAAGGCGTCCGGGCCAAAGCGCGTTGGGCGCTCAGCAGGCTTAAGAAGGTCGGTTCTCGCGCAACGGCGACGGTGAAGTAATCTCTACTGTAGTCCCTTTGCCATTCAATAACTTTTCGTCCCGCCCGGCCTGGTTAACACGAATGACAAGCTCCGATCAACTCTACATCGGTCTCGACGTCGGACGTACTATTCGCGGCGCGTTGGTAAGAGCGGACGGATCAATACTGAGACAGCATCGCGTCGTGTCTGAAGTCAGCAGCCCGCGAATCTTCGTCGAGCAGTTGATCGGCGTGATTAAGGAACTGGACTCCGGCCAGGCCGAGGGCGGGGCCAGGGCGGCAGGCATTGGGTGGGCGGGTCTTGTCGATCAACGCGCTCAGCGAATCGAAGCGAATCCCAACCTCGTAGATGTTTCGTCCTACGACTTGCACTCGGATCTCGAGCGCGCAACCGGTTTTCCAATCGTGATCGACAACGATGCCAACGTGGCGGCCTACGGCGAGTGGCGGTCGGGCGCGGCGCGAGGCTCCAATCATGTTTTTTTCATCACCATGGGCACCGGGATAGGCGCAGGTCTGATTCTGGGCGGCCAGTTGCAGCGAGGCGCGCGCGGGTTCGCAGGGGAGTTCGGCCACTTCAAGGTAGACGGTGACGGATTGGAGTGCGGATGTGGCGGAACCGGGTGCCTGGAGACGTTGGCGTCGGGCCCAAACATTGTGCGCAGGGTTCGGGAACAGTTGTTCAGCGACCCGTCGTTTTCGGTTTCAAAGCTTGCCCGTGACATGGAAGGTACGCTGACCGCCGAACGCGTCGTGCGCGCGGCGATGGAGAATGACGATCTGGCCCTGTCGGTGCTCGAAGAGACGGCGCGCATACTGGGCACCGCGGTCGCCAGCATAGTTAACCTGCTGAACGTCGAAGTAGTGGTTCTGGGTGGGGGAGTCATGGCCGCGGGTGATTTGATTCTCGAGCCGATCAGAGAGGCAGTTCAAAAGGCAACCGTGCAGCCCGCTTTCCAGTGCTGCCGGATCGTTCCCGCCGAACTTGGCCAGGACGCCGGCATCATCGGCGCGGCGTTGCTTGCGCGCGATCTGCAAGATTCATAAGTGAGGACGGTTGAGGGTTGGGTCGTTGACACCTGTTGAAACGAGAGCCGGTCACCGCTTCTTGAAAATGAAAATGTACTCGTGCTTGAAGATGTAGAACCCGCCAACCAGCGCGCGATATCGCCAGAGCTGCTTCTGATCTCTTTTCGCGCGGGTCTCTTCGAAGTTCTTAACCACGATGCTCTTCAGCGAGTAGTCCCGTTTGAGCACCTCGCTCATGCAAAGAAATCCCAGCGGGATCCATTCGCCTTTCGAGTACTTGTCTCCGATAACCAGAGCGAAGTACCTTCCGCGCTCAAGCACGGGATCGGTGTTGTCGAGCACGTCGCCGAACATCTTTAGAAACTCATCGGTGCTCGACGCGTTCGAGAGGTCCTTGTCATCTTCCGAAAAGCTGATGATGTCGTGATAGGGCGGATGCATTATGAGAAGCTGGACCTGCTTTGCGCCGAGATAATCCAGGGTCAGCCGCGCGTCAACCGTCCTCGCATCGCCGGTGATTATCTCTGTCCTTACCGATTGTCGGCTCTTTTCCTGGTGAACAAGATCTTTCGCGCTCGCTGCTACTTCCGCGTTCAGCTCGATGCCGATGCCGTTGCGGCCAAGCCTCCGGCATTCGATCAGCGTCGTTCCGCTTCCGAGAAAAGGGTCCAGAACCCAATCGCCCTTCTTCGTGTAGCGAAGCATCAACTGATGAGGAATCTGCGGAATGAAATTGCCCCAGTACCAGGCGAGATGAGCTCCGGTGGCGTCGCGTTTGGGCAAGACCCAGAGGCTGTCGGTGATGATGTCGGTGTGCTCTTTCCAGCGGTTCAGATTGATGTCATTGACTTGAGATGTCCTAACCTTCTTGATCCCGCGCTCAAGGCGTTTGACGTAGTACATGGCTCGTTCGATGGTGCGAGCGGCGAGGATTTGGTCGAGTTCTGAAGTCAGAACATCTCTCCGAAAGGACACGACGTTGCCATTTGAATTCGTGTCGGTGGGGAGAGTGCAATGGTTCGAGGCTATCTTTCTCTTCAACTCGGTGGTCTTGGCCCTGAGCAGGGTAATATCGTCTGCAACATGCAGCTCGTCGAGGAGCGCGACGAACGCATCTCTATCAAGGTGGACAGAGCCGTAGCTCGACTGCGCTGCTTCTATGTCTTCGAACAGATTGCGTCGTAGATGAGATTCTCGAACTGGCATCGACGCACATTTAATCCGACTTCTCGCGATTATTCAACCAAGTTGATCCGCCGGCTCTCAGACTACGACGGACGAAGCGCTTGTCTTGCATTCTAATTCGCGTATGAGTCACGCAAAGGTGTTATACAATGTCTGCATTATGAGCAAGAGAATAGAAGTCATCTATGAGAACGGGGTGCTGCGCCCTTTGGAACCGCTACTGCTTCGCGATCATCAGCGCGTGAGCATTGTCATGTCCGACGACGTGACCTCGCCGGCCGATGAGGACTGGCTGGACACCGAATGCGTGCGATTGTGCGACGCCGAGGCCGATGAAACAGTAAACCTGGAAGCGGTAAGACAGGCGCTGTCGAAAATACCGGGCTCAATGACATCCGACTTTGTCGCGGAGCGGCACGAGTAACAGATGCCAGACTATTTCTTTGACACCAGTGCTCTCGGCAAGAACTATCACAATGACGTCGGGACACCGAAGGTTGAGCAATTGTTGAGGGAGCCCGGAGCCCGGCACTTCATTTCACGCCTCAGCGTCATCGAAATCCAGTCAGTATTCGCCGGCAAAGTTCGCACCGGAGTTATCACTGAATCGGACTTCCGCACGTTGCGCCGACGCTTCCTAACTGATGTTGCAAGGCGCAGATTAGATGTTGTCCGCATGTCTGGCCTCCACTATCAAGAGGCCGAGCGGCTGATAAGGAAGCATGCGATGAGTTACAGCTTGCGCACCCTCGACGCCATCCAGCTCTCCGTTGTGTTAGATCTCCGCGCTCGCGGTTTGTTCAATCACTTCGTTTGCGCAGATCGAAATCTCTGCAAGGTCGCGGTTTCGGAAGCGCTGACCGTTATCAACCCCGAGATACCCTAGATATCAACTGTCGTCCTCTTCGGTTTGTGGTTGAGGGTTCGTGGTCTAGAGGTTCGAGCCGGTAAGGAGCCGAAGTGAAACATGGTTCAGCCTTTCGAGGCCTCCCCTAACGCTTCCATCACAGACGTGACGATCATGTCCGATAGCGCTTCATACATCGCCTCGCCTTCTTCTCGCGAAGCCCCCCGCGGATCGCCGAAATACGCCTCAGTTCCGCCCGCTTCGGTGAAAGTGCTCGCGCCTTCCTTGATCTTTTCGGCGATCGAAATCGGTACCCGCTCGAGCGACTGGCGAATATTTTCTCGCACAAGCTCCGGCCGCGCAGCCATCACAAGCGAAGTCTCATATGAGCCTGCGTGACAATCGCCACGGCGGAATTCTTCGGTAAGCTTTTCGGCCCAGCGCCGCCTTCGTTTATCGGGAAATGCCACCGCGCGGCCGGTTTCCTGCTTCACCGCTTCGATGGCTTGGTTGATCGAAGCGACGTGCGCGGGCTCGAGGTGCGAATTGGCAACCGCGATCAACCGCGCGCCTTGTTCGTAGAGCGACACGCAGATGTCGCGGATTAATGCAGCGGCGGTTTCTTTCTTGATTGAAATCGTGCCCGGAAAATCCACGCTGAAATCAGTCACGCTGTAGGAGATCGCGGGCAGCACCAGCGTTTCGATACCCCGCGCGCTGAGCTTCTCTGCAGCGCGCCGCGACATCTCTTCAGAAATGATCACGTCTGTCGCGAGCGGCAAGTGCGGGCCGTGCGCTTCGGTGGAGCCGACCGGCAGAATCACAACAACTCCGCGCGCGATGGCTTCGCGGGCCTCTTTCCACGTCTGGATCTGAAACTTCTTCACGTCGTCGCTCACTGTCGTTTGTACAGGACCTTGCCGGGTCGAGCCGCGGTCATCGCTCCGCGTTCGAACGCGACTTTTCCGTTCACAATCACCGCTGAAACACCTTCGGCGTATTGATGAGGCCGCTCGAAGGTCGCCGCGTCGCGCACGCGAGCGGGATCGAAGACGGCGATGTCAGCTTTCATTCCAGGTCGCAGCAGTCCGCGATCGAGCAAGCCGAGGCGCTGGGCGGGAAACGAAGACATCTTTCGCACCGCGTCCTCGAGCGTGATCGCGTGTCGCTCGCGAACGTACACGGCCAGGACTCGAGCAAACGTGCCGTAGCTTCGTGGATGAGGGTGAGCTTGTCCGAAGATCGGAATCTCGCCGTCCGAGCCGATCATTGTCGCGGGATGCTTGAGGATCCTTTCGAGATCCGCCTCGTTGATCGCGTGAAAGATTCCGCTGCAGCCGCCGCTTTCGACGATCCACAAGCCGGCTTCGGCGGCGTTTTCAACCGTCGGCTCCATTCCACGCAAGCTAGCTACGTCAGCCAGGTTCTTCCCGGCAGGCGACGAATCCCATCCGCAGCCCGCGATTACGATATTCTTCGGATCTCCGCCGCCGCGCTCGTTTTTGATGATCCTGATAGTCTCTGCTTTGATCTTCGCGCGCGTAGCCGGGTCCTTGAGCCGCTTCATGATTTCCGCGCGGCCTCCTTCCTGGGCCCAGGCGGGAAGCAGCGCCGCCTGAATACTCGTGCTCGAAGCGGTGTAAGGATACTGATCGATAGTCGCGTCGACTCCACGAGCGCGCGCCTCGTCGATCAATCGCAGCGTGTCGACGCTCTTTCCCCAGTTGGCCGGGCCGATGATCTTATGGTGAGTCACCTGAGTGGGAAGCCCACCGCGTTCACCGATCGCTATGGTCTCTTTGACGCTGTCGACTATGCCCGCCGCCTCGTCACGCATGTGCGAGATGTAGATTCCTCCGAAACGGCCGGCGACTCGCGCCAACTCGACGACCTCGTCTGTTGGGGTGAACGTACCGGGCACGTAAAACAGCCCGGAGCTGAGCCCGAACGCGCCGTCCTTCATGCCTTGCTCGACCAGCGCACGCATCTTCTCCAGCTCTTCGGGGTTCGGCCGGCGATTGGCGTTGCCGATCACCGCCGCGCGCACCGAGCCCTGGCCGATGAAACTGCCGATGTTGACGGACTTTGCCAAAGCTTCGAGCCTGTCGAGAAATGGTTTGAGCGGAACCGGTGAAGAACCGTCGGGACCTTCTATCAAGGTCGTCACACCTTGTCGGACGTAATTCTCGGCGGTGGGCACTTCAAAGATGCCGCCACGAGCGTGAGTGTGAATGTCGATAAAGCCCGGCGCGATCACCTGGCCTTCGACGTCGATCACCCGAGCGGCGGAATCGGTAATGGCAGGTCCGACTCGAACTATTGCATCGCCGCGTATTGCTACGTCGCCTCGATACCAGGGACTGCCCGACCCGTCGACAATGCGCCCGTTTCGAAGCACAAGATCGTAAGTTGGGCTCTGAGCCATTGGCGACTGTGCGAACGCGAGCAAGACGTTCGCGGCAATGGCAATGAATGTGAGCTTGCGCAAAGACGATTACTCCTTGTAGCCAGAGTCAATGTCCACATCTACGGGTGCTATTTGTCCCATCCCATTCGTTCGCGCAGCGAAGTTATATGCGCGACGTGATGACGGCCGTGCCAGCCATACAGACAGACGTTCTTCGCCAGGCTGACCAGCCCAATCTCCGGATGTCGAAACGTGCGCGCGAAGTCAGCCGGCGCAAGCGACTTCATCAGTAAGACCCAACGGTTGTGAAGCGCCTCGAGCATCGCTAGCGACACTTCAATCGGGGCAGAGCGCGAGTCGTCAAGCTCCGCCCAGCGGTCTTCGTGGTAAGCCTTGATAGTTGGTTCGTCTTCGGTAAGCGCGAGCTTGAACCGGCAGTAGCTGTTCAAGTGGCTGTCAGGCACGTGATGCACGACCTGGCGAACAGTCCAACCACCCGGTCGATAAGGCGTGTCGAGTTGCTCAGGCGATACACCCTCAACCGCGGCTCGAAGCTTCGCCGGCGCTTCCGCAATTTCGTCGATCGCTCGCCCAATCTCTTGCTCTGTCGGCGCGCCCTCCAGTTTGAACCGTCCGATAGGATATTGAAGATCAGTCACTGTTGCTCCTCACTGAGCGTTCGTAGTTCCACCTTAGCCGACGTTCGTAGTTCGGCCTTTAGGCGGAAGTTCTTCGTTCAGAGTACCGACTTTAGTCGGCTGTTGAAATTGGTCACCAAAACCACCGCCGACTAAAGTCGGTACTCTGAACGAAGAACTTCCGCCTAAAGGCCGAACTACGAACTCTATGTTCCGCTGGCCATCAATCACCCTGTTGGCGCCACACGTACCGTCGCCCATTCCAGTAAATCAACGCGCTTGCGGATTCGCTCTTCTCGACGTGCAACGCGTCGCCTTTCAGCGCCACTGTCGCAGCTTTTCCAACTTTCCTTGAGGCAGTAGCTTTCGGGGTTACGCTCCAAATATCCATCCAGTCGAAGTTGTCGCCGCCGTTTCCCAATTCGGTTCCTGCGCCGATAAACAACACCTTGTTTGTGGATGAATGGCAAACCGCGATGCCGACCTTTCCGCTGCGCTTCTGCTTAACGAGAACAGCAATATCAGGCTTGCCATCGCCGTCGAAATCGCCGCTAAGAAAAGAGGGCTTCAAGTGAGACGAGAATTCGTATTGCAGATCAAGGCCGGTTGTCTTGAAGAGCCTGGTTGCTGATTCCGGGATGGCGGTCGACTGCGGTGGATTCTGCCGGCCTTGAGCAACGGCGGCATGGGCGAGAATCAAGAGGATACAAAGGGTTACTTTCATTTCTCAATCGCGTCTGATGCGGTCTCCTTCGCTATGGCTTGTTGCTTTCTTCGACATTGGCCTTCAGAAGATAGACTTGCCCCCTGACCGAACCAGAAATAGTTATCCGCCCCTTTATGCTTCCATCCTTGTAATCAACGTAAAACTCATTGGAAGCTGGGCCGCCGCTTCCAGTGATGATGGCCTGGCTTTCTTCGATCTCTTTCTTTATCTGAGACGTTAGTGCTTCGATGAACTCGCTCTCGTTGAACTTGTTCTCGCCTTCTTCCTTGATAGTGAAGCCGACCGTGCTTGTAGACGAACTATGAACAGATGCTCCGCCGGGTCCAATTCCTCCGGTAGTCCCCCCAATCCCGCCACCGCCGCCTGGTCCACGAGAGGAGTCTATGCCTTTGTAGGCAGTCGCCTTCACCGATCTGTCGAGCATGAACTTGGAGAGGAAGGCGCTTTGCTGCATGTGCGCGAACATCCGGCATCCCGCGCAAAACATAGTGAGTGCGACCAGCAGAATCAACGTTCTCTTCATAGCGGCTTCACTAGCAATTACCCTGTCGCAAGTCGCGCTGCCTGCCAGCTAAGGTATAACGCGCGGTCTACTGCTTGAGCGCTCTTCGATCGATCTTCCCGCGATCATTCTTCGCAAGCTCATCCCGAAACTCGATCCAACGCGGATACTTGTAACCCGCGAGCATGCTTTTCACATACTCTTTCAACTCGTCCTCAAGCTCGACGCTTTCGACGAAGCCTTCCGCCAACACGACGAATGCCTTCGGCTTAACGAGCTTGTCTTCATCACTCGCGCCGATCACCGCGCATTCGCGCACTGCTTCGTGTTCCTGTAAGCAGTTCTCGATCTCGGTAGGAGACACGAATATGCCGCCGACCTTCAACATCTCGTCGGTGCGGCCGCAGTACCAGTAGTAACCCCGCTCGTCCACCCGGAACTGATCGCCCGTAGTGCACCAGTCGCCCGTAAACGTTGCCTTCGATGTCTCGTGCGCGTTCCAGTAGCACAACGCAGCCGAATCGCCTTTGACTCGAAGCGTGCCCATTTCGCCGGTTGGTACGTCGCGGCCCTCGGCGTCGACGATGCGCGCTTCGTAGCCCGGGACGATTTTTCCAAGGCTGCCCAGAACAACATCGCCCGGATAGTTTGTGATGTAGATGTGAAACATCTCGGCAGAGCCGATGCCGTCGAGGATCTCGACGCCGAAGGTTTCCACCCAGCGTTGATACAACTCAGGCGGAAGCGCCTCGCCTGCGGACACGCAAAAGCGAAGCGACGATAAGTCGTACCGCTCGCGCGCGCCTTCCACTTGAAGCATCGAGTTGATCATCGTCGGCACGGTAGTCAGGATCGTTGGCCGGCGATTGTGAATCATCTCGAACATCGTTTCGGCGGTCGAGCGCTCGGGGAACAGCGCGGTCGCTCCGCCCACCGCAAACGGAAACAGCAGGTTGGTCCCGGTCGCGTAGCCGAAGAACAGCTTAGGCACCGAAAGCGTTATGTCGTCTTTCGTAATGCCCAGCACCTGTTTGGCGTAGCACTCGGTGTTGTAAGGCAAGTCGTGTTGAAGATGAACCGCAGCCTTCGGATGTCCGGTCGAGCCCGACGTGAAAAGCCATATCGCTATGTCGTCTCGTGTGGTCGGAGCGGTCTCGAGTGTGTGAGGCACTTCCATGGTGAGTCGAGCATATGACTTGATTGTAGAGCGGCTTTCCAAACCTTCAAGACTGCCGGACACTTTCGTGCCTACGACCACGGTGGTCTTGAGGTACGGCGAAGTCGAAGCGGCGGGAGTAAATCGCTCCATCACCGAAGCGTCAACCACAGCGACCTTTGCGCGCGTGTAGTCGAGATAGTACTCGTAGTCGGCGGCCGGCAGGATCGTGTTGACCATCGTGATGACCGCGCCGATCTTGGCAACTCCAAACCAGGTTGCTACGAACTCGATCGAGTCGGGCAAGACTATCAGCACGCGGTCTTCCATCTCGACGCCGAGCCGCAACAGCGCGTTGCCGACCTCATTCGCCATTTGCTGCACTTCTCTGTAGGTGTACTGTTTGGAGCCGCAATAGACCGCGATCTTGTTGCCGAACCCTTCCTCGATTCGGTTATCGAGGAAGTAGGTCGCCATGTTGAATCGTTCAGGAAAAGTTAGGGCCATCGCCTACTCGAACACGACGCGACGAGCTTCGTGGTCTCGAATCTTATCTTCGTGCTGGAGAGTCAGTCCAATGTCGTCGAGCCCTTTTAGCAGGCAATCGCGGCGAAACGGATCAACCTCGAAGCTGAACCTGAGGCCGTCATCATCGGTCACCCACTGCCGGTCCAGATCCACCGTCAACTCGTATCCGGGCACTGCTGCCGCTCGCTCGAAGAGTTGCTCGACCTGTTCTTCTGAAAGCGCCACGGGAAGCATGCCGTTCTTGAAACAGTTGTTGTAGAAGATGTCCGCGAACGACGGCGCGATGATCGAGCGGAATCCGTAATCCAGCAGCGCCCACGGCGCGTGCTCGCGAGAAGAGCCACAACCGAAGTTGGCCCGAGCGACTAGAATAGTCGCGCCTTGGAAGCGAGGCTGGTTCAGTTCGAATCCGGGCTTCAGCGATCCGTCCGGATTGAATCGCCAATCATAAAACAGGAACTGCCCGAAACCGGTCCGTTCGATTCGCTTCAGAAACTGCTTGGGGATTATCTGGTCGGTGTCGACGTTGACACGATCAAGTGTCGCAACCAGGCCCGCGTGTCTTGAGAAGGAATTCATCTGTTTGATTTCCGATTGGCGATTGCCCATTTGCGGTTGCCGATTGCCAAGTTAACCTCGGGCTACCAAATCAAAAATCGGCAATCGAAAATCGGCAATTCCTTCACTCCCACTCACGAATATCAACGAAGTGCCCGGCTATCGCCGCGGCCGCCGCCATCGCTGGGCTTACTAAATGAGTGCGGCCTCCGCGACCCTGACGGCCCTCGAAGTTTCGATTTGAAGTCGACGCGCACCGCTCACCCGGCTGAAGGATGTCCGGGTTCATTCCGAGACACATGCTACAACCTGACTCCCTCCAATCAAACCCTGCCTGTCTGAAGATCCGATCAAGTCCCTCCAGCTCTGCCTGCTGCTTGATCTTCTGCGAACCCGGCACGACCATCGCGTAGAGTCCACTGGCGACCTTCTTTCCCTTGATCACGCTCGCCGCCGAGCGTAGATCTTCGATGCGCGAGTTGGTGCACGAGCCAATGAACACCCGATCAACTTTTATTTCTTGGATCGCAGTCCCGGCTTCCAATGCCATGTACTCGAGCGCGCGTCGAGCCGCTTTGCGCGCGTTCTCGTCGGGCATCGATTCCGGATCGGGGATCGCTCCGGTCACATCGGCTACCATTCCGGGATTCGTTCCCCAACTCACCTGAGGCGCGAGCGACGAAACGTCGATCTCCAGCTTGCGGTCAAACGCAGCTCCCGAGTCGGTGGGCAGAGTCTTCCAGTATTCGACCGCCGCCTCGAACGCGTCGCCCCTGGGAGCGAACGCGCGGCCTTCCAGATAAGCATAAGTTACGTCGTCCGGAGCAATCATGCCTGCGCGAGCACCTGCCTCGATCGACATGTTACAGACAGTCATTCGCTCTTCCATCGTCAGCCCGCGAATCGTCTCCCCGGCGTATTCGATCACGTGCCCGCTCGCTCCGTCGGTTCCGATTGAACGAATCATGTAGAGCACGACGTCCTTGGCGGTTACGCCGTGGGCGAGCTTGCCTTCGATGGAAACCAGAAAAGTCTTCGGCAGTGATTGCGGCAGGCACTGAGTCGCCATCACGTGTTCGACCTCGCTGGTGCCGATGCCGAAGGCCAGCGCGCCAAACGCGCCGTGAGTCGAGGTGTGGCTGTCACCGCAGACGATCGTCGCTCCAGGTTGAGTCAACCCCAATTCGGGCCCGATGACGTGAACGATTCCCTGATCCGGGCTGTCCAGTCCATAAAGCTTGATGCCAAATTCCCGGCAGTTGCTTTCAAGAGTATCGATCTGCGTCTTGGAAATCGGATCCGCGATTGGAAGCGAGCGACTCGACGTCGGAACGTTATGGTCGGCGGTGGCGAAAGTGAGACCCGGGCGGCGGACGCTGCGGCCGGCGAGCCTGAGACCCTCGAAGGCCTGAGGTGAAGTAACCTCGTGAACAAGGTGGCAGTCGATGTAAAGAATCGCGGGCTTGCCCGGTTCATGATGGACGACGTGAGCGTCCCAGATTTTGTCGAATAGAGTTCGTGGCATAACCGTAATTCCCACCGATCGAACAAAGCTTGTGCCGAGGCAAGATACTACTCCACATCCCGCGCGGGTGTCCAAAACTTTGGAGTGCGCCGTCCTCTATCAGGTCTTGCTTCATCGACACATTGGCGGCGCTTTGGGCTCGCGAGTAAGGGTGGTCTCGTTCTTAGATGTGCGACACCAGCCAAAGCGCCGCCGTCTTGCATCAAGGCGATCAATGCGTACGGGGCGGCGCAGTCCAAATAACAGCGGACGATACTCACCGCTCGGGCTGGTACAAGTGTCTACCCTTAGTTTCGGAAGCCATCGATTCTGCGACCTTCAAGAAAGCTCGCGCCGCGTGCGACAGGCTCGCATTCTTGCGGTACACCAGCCGCAGCTTTCGTTCGATTTGCAAGTCTCGCACGGGCACGCGCACAAGTTCACCGCTGGCGACCTCATCCTCAACGCATATGCCTGGCACGAGCGCGACGCCGCTGCCTCGCGACACAAATAGCTTGATCGCTTCAATGGTCGGAAGCTCGACATCCAGGTTGAGCGGGGTCTTGTGGCGCTTAAAGGCCTCAAGGACTCTTGCGCGATAGGGCGACTGCACGTTATGAGCGACAAACGATTCCGCGCCGAGCTGGCGTATGCTGACCTGCTTCGACGATGCCAGCGGATGCCCCGGGTTGACCACAAACGCGAGCTCGTCGCGATAGACCACGATCGACTTGAGCGACGCTTCTTCGGGATTGAATGACAGCACGCCTAGTTCGGCGGCGTGCTTGAGGACATCAGCCGGTATGCGGCTGGCTAACGACCTCAACACGGTCACCTTGATCATCGGATACAGCCGCCTAAACTCCGCCAGCACCGGCAGCAGATAAAGGCATGTGAATTCGTTGGCGGCGATTGCGAGCTTCCCCTTGTGGTTCTCGCGAAGCTCTTTGAGCGCGACGTGCGCCTCGCTTCGCAGGTTTAGAAGCTTCTGGGCGTATTCCTGAAGCATCTGCCCCGCGTCAGTCAGAGTTCCGTCGCGTGACGAGCGATCAAACAGCGATTCACCCACTTCGCGTTCAAGCTTGCGAATCGCCTGACTCACGGCGGGCTGTGTGCGATAGAGCTTCTCTGCCGCGCGCGAAAAGCTGCCTTCCCGCGCCACCATGACGAACACTTCGAGTTGAAACAGGTCCATTCTCTACCCCCGGCAAGCGTCCGACAAACTTCAGTTTGTCGCCGTTCGTCCAAGTCCGGTCCGGTTGAGCCGGCGACAAACTGAAGTTTGTCGGACATCACCCTGCCTATTAACAAGACTTTGGCTGCTGACCACCGCCGATTATAACATAAGCAATAGCGCTTGCTAACCCAAGAATTATAACTTTGACTTTGATCACCTCAGGGCACTAGCATTATGGTTCCGGTAGGCGTGCGCCTGAGGAGATGACTATCTATGGCAGACTCAAAGGTGATCATCTTTGACACCACACTGAGAGATGGCGAGCAATCACCCGGCTGCAGCATGAACCTGGCTGAGAAGCTGCGAATGGCCCGCCAGCTTGACCGGCTGGGAATTGACGTAATTGAAGCGGGCTTTCCCATCGCGTCCGACGGCGACTTTGAAGCCGTGCAGTCGATCGCAAGAGAAATCCGCCGGCCGTCGATCGCCGCGCTCGCGCGAACGACCCCAGAGGACATATTGCGGGCGTGGGGGGCAGTCAGCGATGCGGCCCGTCCCCGCATCCACACCTTCCTGGCGACTTCCGATATTCATCTTGAGCACAAACTCCGGATCACACGCGAAGAGGCGATCCAGCGAGCGCGCGAGGCGGTGGGACTCGCGCGCTCGCTGTGCGAGGACGTCGAGTTCTCGCCCGAAGACGCGACGCGCACGGACCTGAATTTCCTCTGCGCGGTGGTCGAAGCCGCGATCGACGCGGGTGCTTCCACAATCAACATCCCGGATACGGTCGGTTACACCACTCCTCGCGAGTTCACGAAGATAATCGAGACGATTCGAAGCACTGTGCGCGGCGCCGAACGGGCCACAATCTCGGTTCACTGTCACAACGACCTTGGGCTTGCAGTCGCAAACACGATTGCGGCCATCGAAGCTGGTGCTCGACAGGTCGAGTGCACGATCAACGGAATAGGCGAGCGCGCCGGGAACGCCTCTCTCGAAGAGATCGTGATGGCGTTGTGTGTTCGAAATGATGTTATGCCGTTTGCGACGGCGGTCGTAACGAGCGAGCTCTATCCTGCGAGCCAGTTGTTGACCGAGCTGACCGGCGTATCGGTTCAGCCTAACAAGGCTATCGTGGGGCGAAATGCTTTCGCGCACGAGGCTGGGATTCACCAGGACGGGGTGATTAAGAACCGGCTTACCTATGAGATCATGACGCCGCAATCGGTCGGAGTGCCTGACAGCAAGCTTGTATTGGGGAAGCATTCAGGCAGGCACGCGCTTGGGCTGAGGTACGAGCAGTTAGGCTATGAATTTTCGCGACGCGACCTGGACCGGATTTACAAGCGGTTCACGGCGCTCGCCGATGAGATCAAGGTTGTTGAAGATCATCATTTGATTCGGATCATGACGGAGGACTTGGAGGAGGCCACTGCCGCGTAATGATAGGCTAAGAGAGTCTCATCACCTGTGAGCGGAGTGGTGTTGGCCAGCCCCGGAGGTAGCATAGACTTTAGTCTGTGTCGGGAAATCCGATTCGAGGGCAATACCCAAACACAGACTAAAGTCTATGCTACGTCGGGGCTGGCTTCTTTGTCCGGTTCGCATTGTCCGACAGACTTCTGTCCGACAAACTTCAGTTTGTCGCTCAGCGTTGAAGTGGTGAATTCGGAAGGCCGCGACAAACTGAAGTTTGTCGGACACCAAGAGGAGTCGAGATGACGTTGTACCGGTGGGATTCAGTCGAGAGAAAGTTCACACCTACGTCTGTTCAAAACAACATGCCGCCCGGCGAGCGACTCCGGCAATTGCGTGTCGGAAAGGGACAGCGCGTCCGGGCTGAGGTCGCGACCGGCGAGCTGTTCATTCGCGTGATCGAGGGGGCTTGGCGAATGCAGATCGCCAATAGTCAATTGACTGTGCGTCACGATGAAGCCGTGATAATTCCGTCGGGATTCAGCCACTCTGCTGAAGCTATCGAAGACAGCTTTGCGGTTCAGATGGAGGAGCAAGAACACTCTGCCAACGATTCACGATGGGCAGTGTGACGATTACCTCCTCGCCGGCGTCTATTTTGCGCCGGTCACGAACTGTTTTATCTGGGGATATGTTTCATCGGTAGCGTTGGCTACCTGTTCGACCAGGTATTTCAATTCCTGATTGTCCAACAGTCTCACGTGGGTGTCCATTCTCAGGTAGAGCATATCCTCAGACAACGCAAGCTTGATCGAATCAAACTTGTGATTCAGCTCGAGCAGCTTCGTTGAAAGTGCCGGCTGCAGCTTCAGGTCTTTGCGATCTACGAGCTTGACCATCACCAGCAATATGTCGTCGGCCAGCGTGAGCCTGATCCCAAACTCCTTCAGATTCTTGCCGGTGCCGGGAATCTCCCATAAACCGTCGCCCACCTTTGTGTAGCTGTAACCCGACTTCTCAAGAAGCGCGACGATCTCGGTCGCGTGATTCGCTTTGCCCTGGCCCCGGACCGAATACGCACCCGATGATAATGAAAGCACAAGCACGATTGCTGTAACTGTCAGCAGGCCTTTATTCAGCACAAGCGTCCTCCGTACGAGATTTTTATTGATTCGGCTTCGTTGCGCCGGACGGTATCATATCACACCGGCTCGGCAGTGAGGTCCGTCGAGCCAGAGTCTTTATTCCACGCAAACGAGATTTTACAGGCAGCTCACGGGGGGGGACCCTGCAGCGCCTACCAATGCAAAACGACTTTGCCGACAGCTTTTCGCGACGCAAGAAACTCCATTGCATCTGCCACCTGCTCCATGTGAAAGCGGCCGCCGATCACCGGTTTCAGCAGCCCGGTATCGTAAAGTGCCAGCAATTCCTTCCAGCCCTGTTCGATCTTCGCCGGATTGTTGTGGCGATATGCTCCCCAATGGAGACCGACCACGCTGTAGTTTTTCACCAGCACGTGATTCGAGACGAAGTTTGAAAACTTGCCGCTGGTGAAGCCGATCACAACCAGCCTGCCTTCGAAGGCGATGCACTTGGTGCTACGCTCGCCGATCTCGCCTCCAACGGGATCGTAGATCACATCCGCTCCTCGCCCGTTTGTTTCGTGCTTCACTACCTCGACGAAGTCCTCGGTCTGATAGTTCAACGCGACGTCCGCGCCGTTTTCGCGAACCAGCGCGAGCTTGTCATCCGAGCCGACGGTGCCGATTATCTTGCCGGCGCCGAGCGCGCGAGCGATCTGAACAGCCGCGAGTCCCACTCCTCCCGCCGCCGAGTGAACGAGAACCGTCTCGCCCTTCCGCAGCGCGCCTCGATAAGCCAGCCCGAAGTATGACGTCTGATAAACAAGCGGGAAAGACGCGGCTTCGTCATCGCTCATCGCATCCGGTTTCGGGTGGGTGTGTGACTCCTCAGCGATCGCGTATTCGGCGAACCCTCCGACGGCGACTTGTGCGATGACGCGCTCGCCTCCGGAGAATTTGCTGACGCCGGCTCCGACTTTCTCAATCGTGCCGGCGATTTCGAAGCCGGGCGAAAAAGGCAGCGCGGGTTTGAACTGATATTTTCCGGTGATGATCAACAGATCAGGGAAGTTCAATCCGGCTACATTGACACGCACCAGGACCTGTCCGTTACCGGGTTGAGGTTGATCGATCTGGTCGATAACCAGATCACGTGGGCCGCACCACTGGTGCGCGCGGATTGCTTTCATTGACGGAACTCCTTCCGAGGTTTCGTAAAAGGGAAAGTGCGCGGCTTATGCTAGCGAAGAGAGTCGACGCGGTCAAATAAGACTCCCAGCTATTTGACTCCCAGCTAACGTCGCTATGCTCTGGCATTTTCACACAGTCTCGTGAGAGATTGTGTGAAGAGTCTGAACACCCCCAACTTCAGTTGGGGGTTCTTTAATTTCGGCCTACGTCGAAGCGCCCGCCCTCTCCCCCGTTGTTACTTTTTTCCCTTCGCGTCGCGAGGGAAGAGAGATATCAAAACAAAGGGGGACCTGCTGCCTCGACGTAGGCTGACGCTAAAGATCCCCCAACTGAAGTTGGGGGTCTGGACTTTGGACATTCAAGTACGTAAGTCATTTAATTGATTGACAGACGTACTTGTGTTATGGTATCCTCTCGATTGAGATCGCAGCCCGCCCGGGCTGTCAAAGGGAGGATGCCGTCTATGGAAAAA
>WNFR01003876.1_pt1 | contig 23768 bp, 22 predicted proteins | sample 5400221 | NCBI WGS metagenome assembly WNFR01 (sample SAMN13153357, study PRJNA577476) | soil metagenome | isolation source: 40 cm soil under Madrone tree | place: USA:California | collected 2016-06-14 | reverse complement strand
GGACGCATTTTTCATTTCGGTGTGCGTGAGCACGCGATGGGTGCGACGCTGACGGGTATTTCTTTGAAAGGCGGTTTGATTCCCTTTGGCGGAACGTTTATGACCTTCTCCGATTATATGCGGCCCGCCATTCGTCTGGCTGCGCTATCAGGAGTGCAGGTCATCTATGTTTTCACGCACGACTCAATAGGTCTCGGCGAGGATGGCCCCACACACCAGCCGATCGAACACCTGGCTGCACTGCGGGCGATTCCACATCTCTTTGTGATTCGTCCTGCGGATCCGACTGAAGTGAGTGAGGCATGGCGCATCGCAATCCTTCGCCGCCAGTCTCCAACAGCACTCGCGCTGACACGTCAGAAGGTTCCGCTGATTGATCGTAAACGCTATGCACCGGCAACGGGTGTACGTCGGGGCGCATATATTCTTGCCGAGGCTGAAGACACTGGAACCTCGAGCGGTAGCGAGCGGATCCGACAGAGCGTTGTTCCTCGCTTGATCTTGATTGCTACTGGCTCGGAAGTATCTCTCGTGCTTCAGGCTCGCGAGACTTTGCAAAGGGATGGTATTCCCACGCGTGTAGTTTCAATGCCCTGTTGGGAACTGTTTGAGGAGCAGCCGGAGAATTATCGCAAGGAGGTCCTGCCTCCCTCTGTCGGCGCTCGTCTCGCGGTGGAGGCAGGCGTCTGTCAGGGTTGGGATCGGTATGTTGGATCGGCCGGAGATGTTATTTGTCTAGATCGATTCGGCGCTTCCGCACCGGGTGACATAGCGCTGCGTGAGTTGGGATTCAACGTCGAGAATGTGGTGAAGCACGCACGCGGGTTATTGTGATCATGGGTACTAGGTCATGCGAATAGCACTCGGCGCAGATCATGGTGGCTACCCCCTCAATGAGCGGGTCATTGTTGAATTGCGTCAGCAGGGACACGACCTTATCGACTTCGGCACTCACGACGGTTCCGTCCCGGATGACTATCCCGATTACGCAAAAAAGGTTGGCGCAGCGCTCCAAACCGGAGCTGCAGACATCGGCATTCTCATCTGCGGTAGTGGTGTGGGCGCTGCAGTTGCAGCTAACAAGATGCATGGCATTCGGGCGGCGCTTTGTGGCGATACGTACTCGGGACACCAATCCCGTGAGCACGACGACTGCAATGTCCTCTGTTTAGGTGCGCGGGTAGTTGGGGAAGAACTTGCACTCGAGATCGTGCGGGCATTCGTGGCGGCACGGTTCACTGGTGAAGAACGACACAAGCGCAGGCTAGCCAAGGTTGCCGCCATGGAAAATAGCAAGCAGTGAACAGCAAACAGTCAACAGCCAGAAAGTAAACAGGGTAGCTACTAATTTGGTTTTCCAAATCTTGCTTCTGAATGCTGGCAGCCTTTTGCAGTTGACCCCTCGGCTTGACGACATAACCCACGCAAATTTGCAGGTTGGGAAGGCGGGCCCGGTCCCCGCCTCAAGTTTGAATGCCACTTAAGATTCAAACCAGCAACCCAACTTGAGTCATCTCTCAGGTCAGGAAGGCGGACCCGGATCATTTTTCATCTATCATTATCTATCATTTATCATTTGCCATTATTTGCCATTTACCGTTCAACTTGTAAGCGCCGTTGGGGAGTGTCTGAGACTTATCAATGGGCAAATGAAAAATGTCAAATGATAAATGAAAAATGATCCGGGTCCACCTTCCTGACCTGAGAGGTTTCTGGAGTTGAGAGAACCAGCATGATGGTGTATGTCTTTCTACACCACAAACCGCAGCGCGTGTGGAACGAGCTGAAACTGCACCGGTGTAAACCCACGAACATTTCCATCAGCCTCAAGTGGCATCGCATCCTCAGGCGAGAAAGTCTCTATGCGTACTACCTTGCCCTGCTTGATAGTGACTTTGGGATTTGCCACGTGACCACCGCTGTGAATTCGCGATAACTCTCTCACCACACCAGCACGCGTGAGACCACAAGCCGTAACCACATCAAGTTTTCCATCATCGAAACGAGCGTTGGGCGACAGCTTCATGCCTCCGCCAGCGTAGAGGGCATTCGCGACCGCAGCGAGGTTCATCGGACCGTCGACGACCACTTGATCGTCAACTAAAACTCTAACTCGCCGCTCACGCCAGACTGCGAGAGCCTTAACCGCCGCGATTGCGAAACGGAGTTCACCCGAGAACCCGCGCATTACAGTTCCCTGGGCGGCGACGCGTGTCGCAGTTTCACCTCCAATCCCCATTGTCGAAGCGTTCAAACAAATAAAGGGCTTTCGGTATCCGTTGCAGAGTCCATACAGAACGTCAACCAGTCGGGTATTACTGTCATCGCCAGTACGACAGTGGCGCACAAACACATCAATCCATTGCTGCAGCGGCGCTCTGGACCCATGCAGACCTCGAGCAAAATCATCTCCTGTACCGGCGGGAAGTATTGCCAGTGAGGCGAAAGGGTTTATCTTTGCTGGAAGAGTTTCCACGTCTTCGTTGAAATCAAAAAAACCTTCAGCTGCTTCGCTGAGTGTGCCGTCACCGCCGACCACGGCGATGGTTGTGGCTCCCGCTTTCAGCGCCGCGCGGGTTTGTGTGGTCGCGTCAGCCGGACCGTTTGTTTTGTAAACTTCATATTCAATTCCCGACATCGCGAGTTGTTTCTCAATTACGGGCCACGCGCGGCGAGCTCTTGCGGCGATGTTGTTGATGATGACAAGAGTTCGCATGAAGATGAATCCGCAGATTAAACTATCGCAGACCATAAAAACATGCTGGAAGGCGAGACAACAATGAAAGCAGTAGTTATCACTAAACCCGGTGGTACCGAAGTATTGGAGATTCGCGACGTTGAGAGCCCTCCGTCCCCAACCGCGGATCGTGTGCGTGTTCGCGTGCGTGCAACAGCTCTGAATCGGGCGGATATTTTGCAACGTAAAGGACACTATCCACCGCCGCCGGGAGCTCGGCGAGATATTCCCGGCATGGAATTCTCAGGCGAGGTGGAACAAGTTGGTCCCGAAGTCCGTTCGTGGCAACCCGGTCAGCGTGTCTTCGGAATTTGCGCCGGTGGTGCTCAAGCCGAATACGTCATCGTCCCGGCGAATCATCTCGCGCCGATTCCAACAAACCTTGGCTGGGCGGAGGCTGCGGCGGTTCCCGAGGTTTTTATTACCGCACACGATGCACTATTCACGCGAGCTAGACTACAACCGGGAGAGACAGTGCTCGTTCATGCGGCTGGCTCAGGGGTGGGCACGGCGGCTATTCAGCTAATACATGCGACTGGAGCAAAAGCTTTCGGGACGTCGCGGACAGTCGAGAAACTAGACCGCGCAAAAGAATTCGGGTTGGACCAGTCAATCGTGATTGAGGATGATCCATTGGCTCTGGTCGATGCTGTTCACAGATGGACGGAAGGTAGAGGTGTCAACGTCGTACTTGATCTTGTGGGCGCCGCCTATTTCGAGGCCAACTTGAAAGCGCTCGCGCCAACAGGACGTATGCTGCTCGTAGGAACAACTTCCGGGTCGCAGGCCACATTTGATTTCGGCATTGTGATGAGCAAAAGACTGACGCTGCAAGGGACGGTACTGCGTGCGCGCTCCGACGAAGAAAAAGCTACGGCCACACGGCTGTTCGCGAATCACGTCGTGCCGTTACTGGCAGAAGGTTCAATCCGGCCGGTAATCGACCGTACCTACAAGTTGGATGAGGTGCGTGAAGCTCATGCCCGGCTGGAATCGAACGCGAGTTTCGGCAAGCTCGTGTTGGTGTTGGAGTAGACAGGATTAACAAGATTTACAAGAAGGAGAAAAGACCTGGTCGAAACCAGGTCTTTTGTGTTTGAGATATTTGACACGGCAGAGAAAGATCAACCACGCGCTCGCGCTCGGTTGGCAGCCAGCGCCAAGTCACGTGCCCGAGGCATCGCGTCAACCGCGCGGGCGATCTGCGGATCACCCTCATTGAATACCTGGGTCGCCGTCCTGTATCCATAGGCAGCCGACAAGACGTTATAGCGCAACTGCCTTTCGGCGAATGGGCGTGAGCGATCGAACTGCTCAGGCGTGACCTTGAAGATCGGTTTGCTTGCAGCGAATTGTTTCAGCGCCTTAAACAGTGCGTCTGTCACCGGAAAATCGTCTGCCTGAAGATCGTGCTGGAACTCGATCGCCCGCTGCACTTTATATGCTTCAAAGCCGGGTACCCGTCCAGTTGTCAACTCTAGAGCAAAAGCAAAAATCGAATCGCGCAGATGCCGTTCGTTTGCGCTTATCGTTCCTGGCTTGGCTACTTCGTCTGGAGATATTCCGCCGCCGCCATAGACAGCCCGACCCGTGTCAGTATGGCTCTCAGGTCCGTTTTGCGGATTTGCTTTGGGATTTTTATCGGCCGCGAGACCACCGGGGAAATAGTAGTTGTAAAAGCCGCCATTGGAATAGTCACGCTGAATCAGTCGGCCGGAGGGCGTGAAGTATTTGGCGATGGTAAGCAACAATGCCGAGTCGTAATCCAACTGGAAAGGATACTGCACCAGGCCCTTGCCAAATGTGGTCTCACCGACAATTAGCGCGCGATCATGGTCTTGCAGTGCGCCCGCGACAATTTCAGCTGCTGATGCAGTGTTTCCATTGACCAGCACAACGAGCGGCACATTATCAGGCACTTCATTAACCGCGGCGTAAGCCTGGGAGCTGTCTCTAAAGCGACCCTTCTGCGACACGATCATTTGACCGCGCTGGAGAAATGTATTCGCAACGCGCACAGCCTGAATCAGAAGACCGCCACGATTTTCGCGGAGGTCCAGAATCAGCATGTTCATGCCCCTGGTATGCAGATCCTTTAACGCTACTTCAAATTCATCGGCAGTGGTCGTATTAAAGCCACCGGTCATCGCGACATAACCGACTCCGGGACGAACCATGTAGGTCTGCGCAATCGAAGGCAGCGAAACGGCATCGCGAGTGATACTGACGGTTTCAGTTTCATGGTTGCCGGCATGGTTGACGGTGACTTTGACGACAGTGCCGCGCGGACCAAGCAAAAACTTGCGGACTTCGGGAAACGTCTTCCCCTGCATCGATTGGCCGTCCACCGCAGTGATGCGATCACCAAACCTCAAGCCGGCGCGAGCAGCAGGCGACTCGTCAAACGTCGCGCGAATGAACGTATTCACATCGGCGCCTTCACGCAGGTCTTCGATGGTGGCGCCAATTCCGAAATACTCGGAGCGCTGTTCAGTTTTGAATGAAGCGAACTCGACGGGATCAAAATAGGTTGAGTGGGGATCGAGCACACTCAACATCCCGCTGATTGAAGACTTAAAGATCGAGTTGTAATCCAGTTTTTTGCCGTCGATGTGATTGGCCTGGATAACTGACAATGCTTCGGCCAGATCACTCTTAATCAATGGAGCGGTGGCTGTAGGCTTGGAACCCGAGCTATTCGCACTTGCGGAGCGTTCAGGATTAGTTCCAGAAGTCCGTCGTGCCGAACGATTTTGCTGCGAGAAAATGATTGCAGGGAGTGTCAGGGCGATAATTAGGAATAAGACGCCCGCGATAAAGGATCTATTTCTCAAGCCACCCTCCTAAAACTGTCTCGTCGATTGAGTCCCGCAGTTTGTCCGTTGGCCGGTTTCGGAGCGGAAACAGGGGACGCCAGAATAACACGAACTGCGAGCCCTTTTGAATACGCAACCCCCCGGCCTAAGGTTCTAAATGACTAAACCTGACTTCCCTGCAGACTTTGATTCTTGCGGAAGTGAACGCCCTCGGGCCGGATCCAAAGAAAATCCATGGAATCACTGCGAATAAGTGATGTATCGGTCGCCAATTGATGGCCTGGCTAACTCGCTTCTCATTAGCTCCGGCAACTGGGCTTTGTCGAGGGCTGTGAGTTTTCCTGTCCAATCTCACTTCCCAAGCGATAGTTCCTATCCATTCCTTTTTTGATAGGCCCCTGTTTTCACCGACTTTGTAGATGCGCCCAGCCGAACTTTTGTCGCCCGCGGTCCCACGAAATTGCGGCGGCAAGATTCTCGACAAAACCTCAAACAAGGAGCTGTCTAAACACTGCGCCGTTAAGCGGGACCTTCTTGGCGCCTGATCCGTTCTGCTGACCTTGCAGACTCGTGAAAAACGCAAGAATCACGGGTAGAATGGTTCGGCACGCGGTGGAGGTCGTTCATGAGTACAGTTAAGCACAAGACCAGGCCGATTCGAGTTTGTGTCGTATCAATCGCGCTGAGTATAGCCTTCGGGTCTCTCACCACGTCGTTGCAGCGCCTTTCAGCGCAAGCCCAGAAAGCGTCCGTCACGATGTATTCCTCCAAGCGGATCGCGGACGGCAAACAGTGGACGACACACAATCTGGACGTCAGCACTATGCCGTCCTATTGCTACGAAGATGCGGAACTGAATTGCCATCGGTATGGCCGTTTGTACACGTGGGAGTCGGCGCGGCGAGTATGTCAATCATTGGGAGATGGATGGCGATTGCCGACGGACGACGAATGGCGGCAGATGGCGAAGGATTACGGTGGCGTCAGCGAGGATTCGGATGACAAGGGTAAAGGGGCGTACAAGGCGCTCTTGGCCGGAGGCAGCTCGGGATTCAATGCCTTGCTCGGCGGTGGCCGTTCCGATGATGGCCAGTATGCACGATTGGAAGCCCACGGATTCTACTGGACGGCATCAGAGAGTGATCCGGCCAGTGGTTGGTTCTACAACTTTGGTCGAGGCGGGCAAGCTCTCCATCGTCAAAGCGGTGGCGAGAAGCAGAGAGCGTTTTCCGTTCGGTGTGTCAGGGAGTGACGACTCAGGCTGAGGCTGCTAGTCGCGAGCTACACATGTCAACGGTCCGGTGAGCGCGCCCTGTGGTGAACCTGGACCACCGAACCTGATCTCCTTCTGAAGCCAGTTGCATTTCAGCCGCTCCCCTTCCGCCACTGCGTTGCGCAATGCAGACTGGCCATCGAAATGACATTATAGTCGCTCACGAAGCGCGCCAACTCTCCATTTCACGCTGAACCAGCACACTTTGGATCCGGTCGCTTCCGCTCATCGGTTTTGTAGTCGTAACACACTGGACCAGCACTCTCATCCGCGTTCGCTCCTTGCAGCCGCTGATTCTTCGTATATCATTGCCTGCGCTATTCGCACGACATTTTCCCGGAGGAGCTTGAATGCCAACACCGCTAGACCGAAATAAACTTTTTTCTTACGCCAATGATCATCGTCAGGAATATGAGTCGCTGTTGCGACGTTTTGTCGAAACGCCAACCGTGTCGTGCGACCCCGCGTATGCGGAAGATATCAAAAAGGGCCTCGACTTGACTGTTGGCACATTCGAAAAATTTGGCGGTCAGGCCAACGTATACAGAACCGATAAAGGCAATCCACTCGTTCATTGCGTTTTTGGTTCGGACCAGAGTCTGCCGACAGTTACCGTTTACAACCACATGGATGTTCAGCCGGCGTCAAAAGAAACGGAACCGTGGGACACAGAACCATTTGTCATGACTCAGAGGGGCGACACCTATTTTGGTCGCGGTACAACGGACGATAAAGGACCAGCTCTTTCCGCGCTTTTTGGTGCACGCGCTGCACTCGAGGCAAACGTTCCGGTCAACATACATTTTCTTTGGGAGTTTGAAGAAGAGATCGGATCGCCCAACTTTGAAAAGATTATCTCCAAAGCCGCACCTGCTTTGCGTACGGATTCAGTCGTGGTTTCCGACACTGTTTGGGTTTCGCGCAACAGGCCGGCGAGTTCTGCAGGCCTGCGTGGTTTGATGGGATTTCTTCTCACGCTCGAAACGGGAACGACCGACACGCATTCTGGCGAAACTGGTGGCGCTTCGCGCAATCCAATCGCCGAGTTGATGCAACTTGTTTGCGATCTGTATGACGTGAAGAAAGGCAAGATCAAGGTCAAGGGGTTCTATGATGATGTGGTGCCACCAGCGAAGAGCGAGTTGAACGACTGGGCAAACTCCGGATTCACAGTCAGTGGCTTTAAGAAAGCTCACCACTTGAAGAAGATGCGCTCAGAAGATCCGCTGGAAGTGATGAAGCGGATTTGGGGAATGCCCACCTTCGAGGTTCACGGCGTGGTCGGTGGGTATCAGGGTCCCGGTTTGAAATCGATCGTTCCGCCTCGTGCTGAAGTGAAGGCTTCCTGTCGACTGGTGCCGAATCAGGATCCGGCAAAGCTCAAAAGATTGATAACCGCAGCGGTTAAGGAACTCAATCCTGATGTGAAGATCCAGTTTGAGTCAGGGGCGCCGGCATTTCGCACGGTGCTGGAAGGGCCATTGCCGGAAGCCTTGAAACGCGCGATCAAATTTGCTTTTAAACGCGATGCAGTGTTTGTGCGCGATGGAGGAACGATTGGCGCGATGACCAGCATAGAAAAAGTGCTGAAGTGTCCGGTACTGTTTCTTGGTCTTTCCCTGCCCGAGCACGGTTATCATGCGCCGAACGAGAATTTCGATTGGCAACAAGCGTCGGGTGGCATGGTCGCTTTCGCGAAATACTTTGAAGAGATTGCAAACCTGCGGCGATAGTCCAACGAAGTTCAAATCACGCAGGCGAGGCGCTCTTCATTTAGCGAAACAAATCCCAGCTTTTCATAAAAGCGTCGAGCCTCGGGGTTCTCAAGGTGGACGGCAACGTCGATTCGCGTAACCGATTCTTTTCTGAGTTGCTCTTTTAGCTGCTCTACCAAAGCGGTGCCAACTCCTTTGCCTCGCCGGTCTTCCTTTACCGAGACATCGTCGAGCTTCGCTACCACCGCGCCCATTGAGGTCGAAATGGCGTAACAAACAACGCACATCCCTGCCACGCCGCCCTCGTCGTATGCCATCCAGATGAATCCCAGTTCGGGCCGCTCAAGAAAGAGATCCAGGGAGTCGTTAAGTCCTTTCAGACCACGGTCTCCATACGCCTTGCTGCTTGCGAGGTAATGTTCATCTTCACGAAGAAACGCGCTCAGCAACCGGAAAGCATCGGAAACATCGGCAAACGTCATCTTGCGGCAGGTGATCAAATCTCCGTACCTCCTTGTTGCCGCTAATGATGCCACAGAGAGTTTTGAAATTCGACCGACGCGACTCACCTTCAAGAGTGACTTGCGCTTGACCACTCAAGCTTTTCACTGCGTTACGAGCGTTCCCATCTGCACCACTTCAAAATTTGAACCTTTGATCGCTTTAAGTGTACTGAGCTCATTGTCGTCCCAACGCGGATCGGGAGCGCCACTGATATACCAGTTGGAACCGTTGTCTGCCAGAATCATTCCATACCTCTTCAGCGCGCGCAGAATCACCTGCATTGCTGGCGAAAAGCCCGAGATGTCGAATGACGCTTTCAAGCGCACGCGCATTCCCATCGGCGGCCGGTTCGGGCTGGTATCGCTGCTGGCAAAGTGACGTGCAGGAAAAACGTAAGCCCGGCGCGTAACCTGGGCCGTGAAACGCACCGCATGTTTGATCTCCATTTGCTCAAACACTTCATCGTAGCGCACCAAACCAGGAAAGATTGGCAGTCCGGCGGCGTCAGCTGAGGTCCAGCCCGCCGGGCGCATTGCGTTTGAATTCAGATCAAAAACGGCTCCGCAGTTGGCATTCCAGCTAGTTCCGTTATTGATGGGAAAGCCGTAACCAAGTTCATAGAGTTTCCAGTTGTCGCGGTCTATCACAATAACGTGTCGATCGCCGCTCGAGTTTGGTCCACCTTCAATTGGCGCATCAGGGGGAATGGGATAGGGACCCGGATCGCTTTCATCGCCATATGCAGTGTAATTGATCGCGACGAGTGGCTGCGTGCCTGGCACTACGATGTACGGAATACCGTTTGGTGCGCCGGCAAAGACTGTACCGAAATCTGGGTGAAGACCGACGGTCACGCCGATACTTGCGATCAAATTGCTGGAGTTCGGATCGATGGGGCTATTGGAGATGTCCTGGTTCCATGCGTTGTCTGCCGGGAAGACTTGCTTGCCATGCAGGCTTGCACCTGGTCCAAGATCGGGTACCGGTGATATGTCATCGGGCGGTCCGCCGCCGATATGCCCAATACCTACGCGCACGCGATTGCTGGTTGTCCCATGCAGAGTAACGCCGACAAGCACATCACCGACGTCACCCATATAGCTGTTCAACCGCACCACTATGGAAGTCATCCATGGGAATCCTGCAACAACGCCGACGTATTCGACGGACAGAGGATAGTGCATGTGCGCGCCGTCTTCGGCGTCGGCTCTAACGGCTGTTGCATCCTCGCCGGGAAGCAAAGTCAGGTTAGTCGCAAACAACATGATGCGTGTGCGGTTGTCGGTGCTAAAGGGAAGGGTCGTCACAGGCGCGAAGGGCTCGGTGCGCATGCTGACTGATTCGAGGGCAATCGCTCGAGTCGAGTTTGTTTGGGTAACTAATGTGGGACCGCCAACAGCGCTGGTTTGTCCGCCCCTGCTCGCGAGTTTGGCTGGAGTGATAGCAAGCAATATCAGGCAAAGCGCCGTAAAGAACGTCACTGTCGCGACCCGTTTGAGATTCAACAGGCGGCGGTGAAACACGGAGGATTTGAGACAGAGGTGCGCCATAAAATGACTATCGAAACCGGACTGAATTCACATATTGAGGGTTGAGGCAAATGAGGAATGGAGCAACTAACCAAAAACCAGACTAGATTCCAAGGGTGTTGGAAGTCAAGACAAATTACTAACGAGTAGTGTCCAAATTTGGGATTGTCTTAGTGCATTCTCCGTGTTCTCCGTGCCTCCGTGGTGATAAAAGCGCCGAAACCATTTCACCACGGAGACACGGAGAACACGGAGAACTCGGTGAAGCGTGAAACTAGGACACTGCCTGGTAAGGAGCAAACCGCTAGGTCTAATGGTCCAATGTCACGTGCGACCTCCGGATTTGTTTTGGAGTTAGCTGCAAAAAGCGAGGCGCCTTCGTCAAACGAAAGCGCCTCGCTCATTCCCCGGTGTATGGAGATTCATTTTGGCAGCAGCACCGTATCAACCACATGGATTACACCGTTTGACTGGTATACATTCGCGATCGTGACGCGCGACTGCCCACCTTTTTCATCGGTTAAGACAAGCGTGCTTCCATCCATCCACGCGGTCAGCGTGCCGCCGCTGACTGTCTTCAACCAGGCCTTGCCATGACCTGCCTTGATTCGCTTCGCGATAGCGTCGGAATCAAACTTTCCTGCCAGTACGTGATAGGTCAGGACTTTAGTCAACATCGTTTTGTTCTCGGGCTTCAGCAGCGTATCAACCGTACCTGCCGGCAGCTTTTCGAAAGCATCGTTGGTAGGGGCAAATACAGTAAACGGTCCTTTCGACTTCAGTGTAGCCACCAATCCTGCGGCCTTTACGGCAGCGACAAGAGTAGTGTGGTCCTGCGAGTTCATCGCATTGTCAACAATGTCCTTTGCTTTAAGCATGGGCGAGCCGCCCACCATTGGGTTCATGTCGGTCGACTTCATTTGTGCATACGCAGGCTGGTTTGCGATTGCGATCGATGCCACAGCAAGCAGCACCATGACTAATACTTTCTTCACGGCTTCTTACCTTCCTTTGTTAGAAGAGATGTTTTTGCGAACTCGCAGAATATACGGAGGTCACCGGCTGAGTGGATTGATCAGGACAGCAGCCACGGGAAACAGAGTTTGCACAGAAGATGTAGGATTTCGATCTAGCGCTACTTCTTACCTGTCAGCCTTAAGTTTGAATTCCTTTGGCACGAACTCAAGGGATCGGATGAGGCCATCAGTTTTTGTTGCGGTGACCGGTTTTTTTGAGCGGACAGCGGTCGTTTTCGCGGGAGGCTCAATAGTGGGCACGAAACAAACCACGACTTGATTCTCAGGTTTGCGTGGTCCACATGTGATATCGCCAACGACGTCTGGGCTGTAGGTCGTGATTTCTACATGCTCAAATTTATCCGTCTTGAGTCTGAGCAGACGGTCGCCTGTCTTGACCACAAAAACAATGCCTTTCGCATCGCAATCGATACGCACTAGCGTTGCCTGTAACTGGGTCTCTCCCTTCTCGGGCTTTCTGAGTACGGTTCGCAACTCAGAGGAAGGATCAGATGGACGCTGCGCAACCGGCTCCGTGACTTCAATGCTGACGCCAAACCCCGTAGCGTCAGGGCGGTTGGGACCCGAAGACTTTCTCATCGTCTCAAAGCGAGACTTCTGATCTTCCATTGAAGCCAGTTGGCCCAGTAAAGCTTGCACATGCTGACGAATTGCTTCATCGACGTTTGGAGTATTGAGCTGATCCAGTAGCTGATGCGCAAGTTTATAGTCTTCTTTGCGGAAGGAGACCTGCGCCAGCATGAATGTGAAATCGTTTCTTCCAGGAGAAATGCGTAGCGCGCGTTTGAGCAACTCAACGGATTCATCGAGATCGGTTCCAGTTACAAGGTTTACGAAGGCCAGCAGATTGTACGACTCCGGAAAATCTGGTCGCAGTTCAATAGCCTTTTTCAATTCTTCGCGGATCTTCGTCACGGTTCCCGGAGCGAATCCCGTAACCAACGCTGCATCACCCGTCCCTTCGCGGCTGAGGGCGTAAGCATAGTAGTAATGGATCAAGTAGTTTTGGGAGTTTGCGGCCACCGCGCGCTCCAAGCCCTTACGGGCTTCATCGGTTTTTCCCTCGCGCACGCGCAACATCCCCAACGAGGCGTTTGCGATTGCCAGATTTGGGTCGATTGCCAGGGCCCTCTGCAAGTAGTCCTCGCTTTCTGATCGGTTGGTATGCAAGAGCAAGTCGCCCAGATAAGCCTGCGCTTCGGCCTCGGAGATCGGCGCTGCCTGCATACTGGTGTCGAGCTCCAGCTTCTTCTCGAAATGACCTACCTCAAACGAATAACTTCTCTGGTTTATGTATTCGCGCAGTTCCTTTTCCATGGTCTCGAAGGTCGTTTGAAAGGCCTGTTGAAACGCCTGTTCCATCGGAACACTTGCGCCGATGAGATCTACAAACTTGCTGAGCTGGACGCGCCGCTGAGCATTCTTTCCCATAATCAGGTAATGCATCAGTGCCCACGATTCGGCGTAGAAGATGCCCTGCTTGTCGCGCTCGTTGTAGTAAGGCGACTTCTGATCAACCTGAAAGAGCGTCCTCAGCGGCAGCATTTTATTTTCTCGAAGTCGGAAGACATGGCTGGCTATGGGACGGCCCAACTCGACCTTCTGATCGTCGGTGATGCTGAACGTGCTGTAATACTCCGCTAGTCCTTCATTGAACCAGGTCGGCGCGTTTCGCACACTGTTATCCACCAGCAGATGCGTGTACTCATGAAATATGACGGTGAAAGGACTCTGTTCGCCTCTCAATTCAGTAGTGAGTGTGATGTAGTTGACATCCGGTCCTGGTTGGAAATAACCCGCAGTGTTCTCATTGGGTTTAAATGGCCGGTATGAGCTATCGCTTTTGAAAACAATTACTGTTGTCGGAACGGGAGAACTAAAATTGGTTTTGGTAAACAGACGCGAAAAGACATCGCGAAATTGCTCGAGCCTGGCACCTACTTGCCTGAGATCCTTTTCGCTTACGTTCCCGATTAAAGAGAAATTCTTCGAGCGGATGCTGGTCCAAGTGTCCTTGGCGGATACTCTGCTGTTCTGGCAGACAATAGCCAGGACAAAAAGAACTGCGAGGAAAGTCGGGAATCGTTTCATCATCACTAAAATACCGTTGCTAAGGATGGGAAGTGGGACGTGTCAACCGGATTATATGTCGGGCCCTTCCGACTCGACAAGAAATACTTAAGGTCTAAGGATGGATGAGTCGGCGAGGCGAAAGGTGTACTCCACCGTAAACCATTGTGCGACGGCCTGGCCGTCTTTGATTGCGGGCTTGAATTTTATTTGACAGGCAGCCTCTATCGCAGTCTCCGTGAGACCAAAGGGAAGACGCCGCACCACTCGCACGCGACCAATATCTCCTTTTGAAGCCAGCAAGACCTTAAGGACAACGTAACCCTGCACGCCGGCACGTCGAGCCTCCCGCGTGTACTTCGGATTGGGTCTGGAAGTCACCTCAGCTCGGGTATCAACTTCCTTCGGCAGGAATCCCTTGTCGTTGCTGCTTGCGGATTCGAGAATGCGGGCCAGCGTGCCGTCGTCGGTGCAGCGGTATTCCTGGTTCTTTTCTGCAGTCACCTGAGGCGTCTGTTCAGTTGATGGGGTCCTGAGCGGTGCTTCTACTGGTTTTTGTTCCGGTGAGGGTGTGGGCAAAGCTGGCGGGGTCGCATGCCGTCCAGATTGAGCAATCACTGACGAAGTAAAAACGAGAATTGCAATAACAGGAAACAACTTCATAAAAGTAAGAGACGTCAACCTTAAGAGGTCGTATACGCAAAGTTTTGGGGCGCACATAAAAAGCTGCGCCCCTGAAACATCGCTGGGATTATTCTATTCTTCCGGACCGGTGCAGGCTGGCCCATGCAGGGCGGGAATCTTCTGGCTGATGATCGGATACTTCGGAGCTTCATCGATATTGATCTGCGTCCAATGCGCATAGTTTTCAGGAACATTAGTATCGGCGAAGATTGCCTCCACGGGACATTCCGGAACGCAGGCATCACAATCAATACAAGTGTCCGCGTTGATATAGAGGCGATCAGGTAACTCATGAAATGCTTCGACCGGACAAACGGCAGCACAGTCGGTGTACTTGCAGTCTACACATAATTCAACAACAACATAGGTCATTGGGGAAGTAGGCTCCTTTCGATAATGGGCAAATAGTTATTCACTAGTGACGTAATGTCAACAGAAAATATCACTAGCGTCAAACGGGCACATCTCTCCAGGAAGCCTGTCGAACCGAACTAGGTTCCTTCACTTGCCGTTTTTTTATCCACGCTACCAGGTCCATGGATTGTCTTATTCACCACCGGGTCTCCTTCATAGGTAACGTGCGAAGGACCTGAGATAGTTACGTTGAGCGTGTCACTCGCAGCAAGGTCAACTTTTGATACTCCTTTGGATTCCACTACTGCTTGTGAAGCGTGAAGTCTGTGAGTGTCGATTTTAGCAGCGCCATTCGTGTCGATATTCACCACCTTCGTATCGCCGGAAACTTTTATGGTTGGAGCTCCATTGGAAAGGACCTCAAACTTCTCGTTCTTTACGCCGGAGATGTTGATCTTTCCCGCTCCCGAAACTGACGCCGCATCCAGGTTAGGTACGGAGATTTTCAGACTAATCGGCTCTTGAACCGAGTAGCCTTGAATATTCTTGATATAGAGAACGCTGTTGCTGACTTCAGTAGTTATCAAAGGGAGAATATTGTCGTCGCCTTCAATCTCCAGGCTCACTGGTTTCTGGCAGATCAGTTCGATGTTAAAAGCTCCCTGGGTCGAAAGCTCCCTGGGTCGAGATTGAAGTAAACGAGGGCACGTCGCGTTTTTGCAGCATACGTTTGCCGGAGCCACTGATGCTACCCATGTGGTGGTGACAACCTGTTGCCGTGAGCGAGGCAAGGGTCAATAACAGTGCAAGCTTTCTCATGATTGGATTCCTTTCTCAGGTTTCGACAGATGCTACCGTTCGCGGCGTGAATATTCGAGCGTGCGCGTCGTGTTTTCCGTAACGCTCGGAAGAGGTTCCGGCAGCGCCGCCAAATTCGGCGGACGCAACTCATTTGGCGCCGGTGGCGCGCTAATCGATTTCCTCGTCTCAGCAGAACCGGTAAGGCGGGACAATTGCCTGATCAGCAGGACTTCGGTTATTCCGACAACCGCAAATACCATTACCATGAAGAGACCCACGAGGTCGTCACTCAGATGGGCCTCGTTTTTTAATGCAACAGCACCACCCAATATGATTCCACAACCGACAATTCCCAACAGAGTTATCGCAGTCAGGAAAGCCGCAATGGCTCCGGTGTTCTTAGAGTTGTCACGCTCCTTCAAACTATTTCCGCAGCGATTGCAATAGCTAAGACCCGGTGCCAGAGGTGTGCCGCAACTTGCGCAATACATGTTTGTGATTCCCTTCCGTAGTAGATGCCAGCAACTCGCTCTCGACTAGAAAACGGCTTTAGCTGGCGCGATGTTCCGCTAAATGTCCGATATTTGTAGGGGCGTCCCTCCGTGGGCGCCCTTGATCCGCTGCTGGGTAACGAAGAGTTGGGCGCCCACGGAGGGACGCCCCTACAAAGCCGAGTCAAGAAGTATGAACCTCACCTGTGCGGCACATAAGTTAGCCAAAAATAGACTGCCTGGCCAACACCGATAAAGAACCCAATGACTGCACCGAAGAGCTCAATTGTTTTCAAATGATGTTGCGCCACCGACAGAACCAGCGCTTCGAGCTTCTCGAGCGGATAATCAGATACTTTCTTTCGCACCAACCCCCCGACATCAAACTCTGCGATGGCGGTAGGTAATCGTTCGCGTGCGGCTTCCGTAATCCGCTCTACCAGTGCGGCGCTCGCGCGTCTTACGGAATGTTCTGAGACATGATCGCCGAGACGGCCAATCGGGGCCACCAGCAGCCGCTCGATCTGCGAACTCAGAATTGCATTAACCGTGCGAGCAGTGTTTTCGTGTGCCAATAGTCCGAGCAAACTTTTGGCGAGAAAATGTTTGCCACGTTCAATCGACTCCGGATCTAGTTGCCGCAGTGCTGACCCAATTGTTTGTGGCCGCAATCGCTCGAGCACACCGCCGAAATAAGTCACAACAGAGTTGGATAATTCTTCACTCCTCACCAACTCCAGGAGGCGGCTAGTAAGCTGAACTTTTATGAGTTCAAACTTCCCGGAATCGAGCTGTCCGATAAGTTCATTGAGTGGCCGGGCCATCACGTTGTCGATCGTGGCGTTAAGAAATGCTTCTGCTTCCTGTTCGAACGCTGGTCCACGAAGATATTCCTCAATGCGCCGCGGCAAAGTTTTGTTTACCAGCTCGTCAACTTCCCTGTGAATCCGTTCGCGCGAGATGAAGATCTTTTTGATAAGCGAGAGCTGTTCGTAATACTCGTCGACCTCGAGTTTTATTAGGGCCCCTATCTGCTTGCGCGTATTTTGGCTCGTGGCGAGGTCAGCAAGATGATGAACGATCGGTGGCACCTGTTGGTCGATGCGTTCTTTGATGAAGGCTATTGTTTCAGGAGTAAAGGTCTCTGCAAGCGTCGCATTGCTATGCGCGAGATCGTCGAGGCGGAGAGAAACAAAGTCTCGCAACCGGTTTTCGAAGCCTTCTTCATTCAGTAACAGTTGGAGCCGGTCTCTTAAGATGTCGAGAAGCTGATTTATGAAGTCAGAAGTAACGATGTCGCCAAGCCGATGCTCGAGCAATTCATCAACCTGCTTGTCGACGAACCTTTCGATCGCCCCGGCTGTCTCTTCACTCTTGAGCAGTTCGGCAATGTATTCGGCCAGCCGGTACTGCAGAGCCGAAATGGTGTCGAGAATTGGCGCACGCGCCTGCGATGGGAGCGCATCGATAAACGAAGGATAAGTCCGGCCCAGCAGATCCTGAGTGTAAGAAGCGACGAAGTCTTCAACTTTACGCTGAAAAAAACTGGTTTCAAACAGGGCGTCAAAAACAGTCTGTTGCGAAACAAGCTCGTTGCCTACAGCATTGCCGATGGACTGGGCCAGCCGTTCACGATGACGAGGAATCATCCCCTGAGGCCAAACGGTTATTCCCAAAAATTTTACCGGTTTGTAAGGGTGGAAAAGCATCCAGATTGCCAGCCATGCCGCACCGTAACCATGGATGGTGGCGATTACGATGATGGCGATGCCAATGAGCAGTTTGAACGTAAAGGGATCTATGACGTAAACCTCTTGGGTCTTTGGTCTACGGACTTTGGTCTTTGACCTTTGTGCTTTGTACTTTGTTCTCTTTACCCTATTAGAGAGATTTGAGCGAGCATTAGATTTGCCAAATAACTACCGCCCCAAGAACAAAGTACAAAGCACAAAGTTCAAAGATCAGAGTCCCAAAATAAAACCAAAGAACACAAATCCTATTCACCGGTTAACATTTCTCTACTTCGTAACCCGCGCTTATCCATGCACCGGTCCCACCTGTGACGTTGAGCAGATTTGTGAAGCCGTGTTGCTCGAGAATGCTCGTGGCCGCGCTCGAGCGATAGCCACCGGCGCAGATCACAGCAGTTAGTTTTACTGGATCGAGCGGCAGCTTGTCGATGTTCAGTTCCAGCTTTGAAAGAGGTGCATGACGGTAACCTGCCGGATAGTTTTCAACTCGAGTCCAGCCTGACGCCAACCTTCGATGCCGCCACTCAAATAGCCTTTCACATTTTCTATCCCGACGCGTGCGAGACGTATTGCCGATTCGGCAACCTGAGCTTCAGTATCAGCAATTACCACAATCGCGGCAGCCAGCGGAATTAGACTGCCGGCCCAGATGGCAAACTGCCCGCCTAGACCGATATTGATCGAGCCCGGTAGATGACCAGCGCCAAAATCCGCCGCCGAGCGAACGTCAAGCAGCACATGGTCATGAAGGGTTGCCACTTCCTCCGGAGAGAGAGCAAGAGGCGGGGACAGTTCAGACAAATCTCGCGCGCCCGAGCGATTGATTTCAGCGTCTCTGGGAAAGTATGCCGGAGCCTCAGGCAGATCTGCCGTCATCATCTCTACAAACTCATCCTTCGACATTTGTCTAAGGGCATAATTGAACTTGCGCTGCTCACCAATCGTCGACGATGTGTCGTTCGACATACTGCGGCCACACATTGAACCCGCACCGTGGGCCGGATAAACCTCGACGTGGTCAGGCAAACGCAAAAGTTTCTCGTGCAAACTGTCATAGAGCATCGCAGCCATTATTTGTGGTGTAAAACCTTTTCCTCCTGCAAGATCTGGTCGACCAACGTCGCCAATGAATAGCGTGTCGCCCGTCAATACCTTTTGAGGTTGATCAGAAACTTGCGGGTCTGTCACCAGAACGCAAATACCCTCCGGCGTGTGTCCCGGAGTAGCGATGAGCTTGAGGACTACGTTGCCTATCGTGATCTCTTCGCCATCGCGCACCGCTTGATGAGGGAAGGCTGCGCCCGCCTTTTCGCCGAAAACAATCCTGGCACCACTGCGGGCGGCGAGTTCGCGATGACCACTGACGAAATCGGCGTGCAGATGCGTTTCGATAACGTACTTGATCGTTAGTCCCTGCGCTTGAGCTTCTTCGATGTACTCATCAACGTCGCGTTGCGGATCGACGACCGCAGCTTCACCATCGGAACCTATTAGGTAGGAGGCGTGGGCTAAACATGCGAGATAGAATTGCTTGAAATACATGGGACGACCTCAACAAGACTCCCAAGGCTAGGCGAGCCTTCGTTCTTTCTACTGCGCCGTTCAACGCCTCTTACGAATATTCGACGGCCTCTTCCTCCGGCAACTTATAAAACTCCCTTGCCGGTTTTAGTGGGCGCAGCATCCAATAAGGCCGGCGAGTGCCATCGGGCGAATAGCGGTCTGCGGGCCTGGCCAGTGCCAACCACTTCTTGTAAATCTCTCGCGACTTCTGCGTGTCAACAAAAATATCTCCGGGCTTATCGTCCGCGTCGGCCGCGCGCACCCGCACTGCCTGGTGCCAGCAATGCATCCCCGAAATCGGATCGGGATGCACGGGAAATGTCATGTTCTGGTGAATGCCCGCATCTTTCCACCAGATGCGTAGCGTATCCGGGTCTGTAGATTCATAGGCCTCGATCCCTTTTTCGCGTTTCAATCCCCACTCTGTTCCGTTGTGGTCCAGTTTCACGGTCGCCATTAACTGCCGCTGCCCTTCCTCCGTCAACTTCCAGCGGCCCATATGATGACTGCACGCGACAATGCCCGGACGAATTCCTTCAGTGACCCAGGCAGGGACGACGTAATATCCGATCTCAGTTTCAACGCGACAGAGATCGCCGGTGCGAACGCCGAGCTCGCTCGCGTGAGTAGGATGGATCCAAAGCGGATTCGTGTGCGCAATCTCGTTAAGCCATTTTGCGTTCGCGCTGCGAGTGTGAATCTGCACGGCAAGACGAAAAGTCGAGATGAGGATCGTCTGATCTTTTTCGAGATTATCTGGATGAACGTGGCTCTTGAAGTAACTGGGAATTGAGTATTCTGGCCAGCCCCAGGTGGCCAAAGTGTGCGAATAAAACTCCAGACGCCCACTCGGTGTCGGGAAGCCGCGTTTTATTTCGCCATCTACCATAACTCCGGCAAAGCGTCGATCATCTTCATCGCCATCTGGCAACGGGAGTGGGACAATGTTTGGCCCGGCGGGTTTTGGCGCCCGCGTGAATATACGTCCAAAGCGATCTTCACGAACATCTTCCAGTTCTTCTGGCCCTACAGTCTGGTCGTAGATCTTTCCGATCTTTTGTTTGACTTCAAACGCGCCGTAACGTCGCATGAATTCGAGCGGCGTGAGATTTTCCCTGGCTGCCTTCTCAGGAAGACCAGGAACAGAGTTATCAAAAATCCATTCGTAGTACTCATCCACGCCGAGTCGTGTGCCCGGAAGCTTTTTTGATTCCGCATATTGCCGGATGCCAAGACTGCCATCCGGATCGATCCGCCAGGTTAGCTCCAGCCAGAATTCATTCTCTTCCCACACCTCACCGGGGTTTACGTCGCGAGTATCATTGACAGTTTCACCCTGACGCTGGCGCATCGCTTTCATTACCGGTTGCCGAAACCCGAGCCATTGCGAATCGTGCGTTTCGTAAGAATGTAGATCGTGCCGCTCGGAACCGACTCCCATCGGCAACACGTAGTCGGCAAAGTAGGACGTCTCGTTCCACGTCGGCGTCAGCGCCACGTAACAACCGACGAGATCCGGATCAGTCAACATCTCGATCCACGAAAAGCCGTCAGGGTTGGTCCAGACTGGGTTGTAGACGCGTGTGAAATAGACATCGAGCTTGGCGCGACCGTCTTTCAACAAGTGCGGCAGCAAAAACGACATTTCATTCATTGATAGCGGATACTCGCGAGGCCATGTCGTCTCATTCCACATGCGTGGATGTGGTGGCATGTAGATCGGCTTGGGCACAAACTTGTTCCAGGCGTTTGGATACACGCCTCCTTCGGTCGCGATTGCGCCGAGCAATGCATTCAACATGAAAAGGCAGCGGGCTACTGACCAGCCACCGCTGACTCCAGACGCAGCGCTGCGCCAGTTGTGACTGGAGAATCGTGTTCCCGCAGAGGCCACGAGTTTCGCAATCTCTTCAATCACGCGCGCTTCAACTCCGGATTCAGCTGCGGCAAATTCAACCGTGTACTGCTTGTAAAGATCCCGTAGCAAGCTTTCGAAGTTTGCAAAGCTTGTCTCGGTCGCCGGATGCTCGATCGCGAGATATTCTTCCCAGTTCCACCACCGCTTGACGTAGTCTCGGTCGTAGAGATTGTTTTGAATCAGGTAGTTGGCAATCGCGAGCAGAATAGCTGCTTCGGAACCCGGATAAGGCGCGACCCAGTAATCGGCATGCGTGGCAGTGTGTGAAAGACGCGTGTCGAAGACGATCAACTTCGCGCCTTTTGCTTTGCCGTCGATTACGCGTTGGGCGTGTGGGTTGAAGTAATGGCCGGACTCAAGATGGGCACTTATGAGCAGGATAACCTTCGCGTTTGAATGATCGGGGCTCGGACGATCAAGGCCCATCCATAGTTGATAGCCCTGGCGGCTGCCGGAAGAACAGATGTTAGTGTGTGAATTGTGGCCATCAACGCCCCATGCGGCGAGGATGCGTTCGGTAAAACCATCTTCCCCGGGACGACCGACGTGATACATGATCTCATCCCGGCGATCTTCAACGATCGCATTGCGAATACGCGCGGCAATATCGTCGAGCACTTCATCCCAGGTGACCTGTTCCCATTTGCCTTCGCCACGTTTACCGGCCCGCTTCAGCGGATAGAGAATGCGATCGGGATCCATCACCTGGTTGAGCGTCGCGGGACCTTTGGCGCAGTTGCGGCCGCGCGAACCGGGATGTTCGGGATTGCCTTCAAACTTCTGCACTTCGCCGGTGACTTTGTCGATATAGGCGAGCAGACCACAAGCGGATTCGCAGTTGAAGCAAGTAGTGGGAATGAGTGAATAGTGTCGCTCTTTACGTTTGGGCCAGGCACGCGAGTCGAGTTCAGTCCAATCGTTCCATCGTTCTTTTGGTGGAAAGGCGGCGAGATGATTGCGGCTCGGCCCGGGGTAGAACGTCTCGCCGCGAGCCTCCGTTTCATCACGGGCAGCGCTGATAGGTTGATCTAGATCATCGAGGCTCATAGTCCTAACCAAGTTCTTAACGAAGCGTCAACTTGTGCGGTATCGGATTTAGAGATAGTTCCTACAGACTTAACAATGAGCTGTTGATGAAGCGTGTAAAGGCCGCGTTTGACCGCTGAGGCGACGTTGAGGCCCGCATTCTTCCATTCACTCAGAACAAACTCGCCGTCGAGCAAAGAATCAGTTTTGCTGGTGAGCGGAATTGCAAAAACATCTTGGGAAACGTGCGGGCTGTTGACGACGATTGCCGGCCTAACTTTAGCCCCCGACAGATCGGAGAAGGGGAAGCGCACTAGGACTACGTCACCCCTTAAGTAACTCGGCATAAACATCGTCCTCCGGGTTGTCCCAGATGCCCTTAAGCGATACTTCGCTGGCATTCAACCAAAAATCATCACCGTTCGACAAGACAGTAACAAGAACCTGGGTGCCATCTGGTACGTCAAGCTTTTCCAAAGGCTCGATTCTACCTCCGTTGACTACACTCTTTCTGATCCTCCCCATCTAGACTTGCCAGCAACTGGTCGGCGAGTTGTGCCCTGGCTTCCGGCGTGAGAGACAGGGCTGCCGTCAATATCTCGTCGTAACCGCTAGTCTTTTCCTCAGGAGAATCCTTTTTGTAAACTTGCATAAGATTTAGTCCTCTAATTCATAATATCATCTACTGACATTGCCCAGCCCGGCAACGCCGGTTCAGCTTCCGCAACTTCATCGCTGCGGATAGATGGTTGGATTCTGCGGATCACTCCCACGATATACTCGTACTAGATTCTCTCGGAGCACATCAACGTCCCAGACCACCAGCGTTCCTGCTGCGAAGTAGTCAGCTCGCTTCTGGGTCATACGTGTCTCGGATGCAGGACCGTAGTCGTCGGTGCTTCTTACCTCAACTGCGAAAACGGGCGCGCCTTCCAGAAACAGTCCACCGCGCAGTTCGCCTTTGTAAAAAGCAGCGTAAGGACTAAACGAACGACGATTGGGAAGATTGACTATGAAACCGACATTGTCGGGAAAGGCGTAACCACCTCCTATACGTCGTTCATAGTCGCGCAAGCTGACATAGATTTCGCCCGCAGCTCGGCCGGGTACTCCTCCGGCGGGTGACAGGAGTACCGGTTCTCCGTTAACGATTTCTGCTTTGCCGTTTTCAGGGACGCGGTAGAGGTCATCCACTGTGGCTTCTGTTTTCGTGCTCATAATGGTAAACCTCTAAAGCAATGCTATGGCTTCTTGTCAGGTCTTTCGATGTGATGCTCCACGATAGCCGATAACCTGTCGAGGCGTTCATCAATAGCGTTGTACTGAGTTCGTAATCGGAAGTCGAAGGCTGCGTTATAGGCGGCAAGTCGTGCATCGAAGGCCTCGAAATCAGCGGCACGCTTGGCATCGGAATCCGCCCTGTCCGCTGCAAGTCGTGCGTCGAAGGCCTCGTTGTCCGCGGCACGCTTGGCATCGGAATCCGCCCTGTCCGCTGCAAG
>WNFR01001591.1_pt1 | contig 23768 bp, 15 predicted proteins | sample 5400221 | NCBI WGS metagenome assembly WNFR01 (sample SAMN13153357, study PRJNA577476) | soil metagenome | isolation source: 40 cm soil under Madrone tree | place: USA:California | collected 2016-06-14 | reverse complement strand
CTGTTCGAGTTACTTTAGGACGGCGTGGCGATCAGCGCTCTGCGACGGTCTATGATGACCAGGACGCGATCGATCTACCACGCCGAGCTTGTTGACACTGGAGTTCACTATCAAACACTTACTGAACATACAAGGACGCAGAGGAACAACACACTATGACCCCGCTGCCATCATCGCCAATAACTTTCTGACCGAGGCTCGGTTTGCTACGATCTGTTTCTACGAAACGAGGTGAATCAGATGCCAAAAGCCATCGATATGCACGTTCACTTGCCGACCGCGAGCTTCCTCGATGGAGCGGTGAAGCCATTCAGAGAACCGGCCGAAGCCTTCTTCCGAAGCAAAGTTCCCGTGCGCGAGATGGACGATGTAGCTCGAATCTATCAAGAGCTCGATATGGTTGCCGTGCTGCTCGCGTGGGACGCTGAAACCGCTACGGGGTTGCCGCCGCTTACCAACGACGAGGTCGCAGGCGCAGTCAAGAAATACCCAAAGCAATTCGTCGGCTTCGCCGGCGTGGATCCGTGGAAGGGCAGACACGCCGTCGATGAAATGGAACGTGCAATCACGGAACTCGGATTGATCGGCGCGAAATTCCATCCGGGCATACAGGCGTTCTATCCGAACGACAAGCAGTTCTATCCGCTCTACGAAAAGATCACCGGGCTTGGTGTGCCCGCGCTGTTTCACACGGGGACAAATGGCTTGGGAGCCGGCACTCCGGGCGGAATGGGTGTGAGGCTCGACTACTCGCGGCCGATCTATCTCGACCACGTCGCGGCGGACTTTCCTGAGCTGACTATTATCGGCGCGCATCCGGCGTGGCCGTGGCACGATGAGATGCTCGCGATAATCGGCCACAAATCGAACGTGTTCATGGATCTGTCGGGCTGGTCTCCCAAGTATGTTCCAAAGGCGATAATGGATGAAGCGCGAACGCGCTTGCAGGATCGAATCTTGTTCGGCAGCGACTATCCTTTCATCATGCCGCAACGATGGCTTGCGGACTTCGACTCGTTGGAAGGATTCTCACCCGAAGTACGACAGAAGATCTTGCATGATAACGCGGCGAGGTTATTGAAGCTGGCTTAGCCATTCTTTTGCGAACGTTCAGAGTACGGACTTTAGTCGGGCAGTGCCTCGCATCTTCGACGCATCTTTTTAACGAGGCACTGCCCGACTAAAGTCGGTACTCTGAACGCTCGCACCCCAAAACCTCGACTCTCAACTGATCAGCGCTTCAATAGTTCGACACTTTTCAGTTAGGTTGCCCTCCGCTGGAATCGGCACCAGCGGCAGCGTCGCGCCTTCCGAAAACATTTCATCGAGCCGGGCTTGGCAGTTCTCGATCGAACCGCAGATCGCTATGGTATCCACCATCTCGTCGGTGACCGCGGCGATTGCGCTTTTGGGCCGGCCGGCTTGCCAGAGTTCGCGAATTCGACCGGCTTCGGCTGCGAACCCCAGGCGGGCGAGCGAATCGTGATAGTAATCGCCCATGCCTCCAACATAATAAGCAAGCGGCAAGCGAGCCTGATTGCGAGCCTTCTTCAAATCGTCAGCCACAACGACATTAACAAAAGGCGCGATCTCAATTTGACGTGAGTCGCGTTGCGAGCCTTCGGCGCCGGCGCGAATCTCGGCTATTCCATCCGCGAGTCTTGCGCGAGGCCAATGCGTCGGCAGCCATCCGTCGGCTAATTCTCCTATCTGGCGCAAGCTCTTCGGGCTCAGCCCGGCTACGTATATCGGTATGTTGTCGCGAAGCGGTTTGAATCCAAGCTTGAATCTATGAAGCTCGAAGGACTTGCCTTTGAAGTCAAGCGATTCACCCGACAACAAGGTCCGGACTATTTGGATTGTTTCTTTCACTCGAGTGAGCGGCTTGCTGTAAGCGACGCCGTGGAAGTCTTCGATGACTCGCGCGCCGCTGGTCCCGAGACCTAGTCGGAACCGGCCGCCGGAAATCTCATCGAGCGTTGCGGCACTCATCGCAATGAGAGCGGGACTGCGGGAGAAGACGTTGATGATTCCAGTTCCGAGATGTATCCGCTCGGTCTGTCCTGCGAGCTCAACTAACATCGTGAAAGCCTCGCGCTCCCAAGCCTCGGGCATCCAGAACGAATCGTAGCCGCAAGCGTCGGCGGTCCTCACGCATTCGATCAACTCGCGTCGATCGAAACCGCCTTTATCGAATCCGGGAAGGCGGCCGAGATAGAGTCCGAGTCGTATCATTCAAACCGATTAACGATCTGATAGAGTGTGGTTCGTTCGGCAGGAATTCGTCCAAGATCGCGGATACGTTGTTGAAACTCCTCGGGCGAAAGGTACTCACCCGAAGTTGCGCCCGCGAGGCGTGAAATGTTCTCGTCCATCAACGTTCCGCCGTAGTCGTTCGCTCCTGCGAGAAAACACTCCTGTGCCATCTCGCGCGACATCTTTACCCAGGACACTTGAATGTTGTCGATCCAACCTTGCAGCATCAGCCGCGACAATGCATGGACTTTCAAATGCTCATCGCGTGTCGGCCCCGGGCGCGCATCGCCTGATCTGTATAACTGCGTAAACTCGTGAACGAATCCGAGCGGAACGAATTCAGTGAAACCGCCTGTTTCTTTCTGAACGTCGCGCAGCAGCATCAGATGGCGCACCCAGTGCTCTTCGCGTTCGAGATGCCCGTACATCATCGTCGACGTAGTTCGAATGCCAAGCTGGTGTGCGGTTTTTACTACATCGAGCCACTGCGACACGTTCAACTTGCTTCGTTCGATCTGGTGCCGGACATCGTCATCAAGAATCTCAGCGGCGGTGCCGGGCAGCGTTCCGAGTCCGGCGTCTTTCAGCATCGAGAGATAATCTCGCAGCGGCATTCCGGTGAGCTCCACGCCGTAGACCACTTCCATCGGCGAGAACGCGTGGATGTGCATGTCGGGAGTCGCTTGCTTGATTGAGCGAAGCAGATCGCGATAGTAAAACGGATCGAGATCGCGAGGCAGCCCGCCTTGCACACACACTTCGCGAGCGCCCAACTCCCACGCTTCAAGTGACCGCCGTTGAATCTCTTCGAACGAGTGAAAGTAAGAATCCTTCTCGCGAGGCGCGCGGCTGAACGCGCAGAAGCGACACCCGACAAAACAGACGTTTGTGAAGTTGATGTTGCGATTGACCACGTAAGTGATCACGTCGCCGGCTCGCTCGCGGCGAATCCGGTCTGCCGCAAGAATCAGCGCTTCGAGTTCCAGACCGGCCACGCGCGCCAGGCGCAGCCCGTCGTCGAAATCCAGTTCTTCGCCGCTGCACGCTCGATCAAGAACGCGAGCCACCGGTGGATCAATCTTCGCAAGCAAGGTATCAAGCCTACCCGGCTCGTCCCATTGAATTTCGATCGAGGAACTCATACTAGTACTCCCACCAGAATCCGTCCTTCATTTTGAGGTGAATGAATACCGAGCCAGCGTCGTCGACCTCGCCCCAGATCTCGACGTGCTTAGGGTGATCGGCCGAACCGAAATACTTCTTGCCAAACTCTCGATAGATTTTAGCCCTCAGCTTCTTATCGGTCACCGCTTCAGCATTGCCGTAGGTCGACACGCCTTTGTACTTACCCTGCTTCCCGCCGTCAATTGCCCAACCGACTCGAGGCTCGCGTTGCATCGCTTTCCATTTTGCGCTGCCGGCGCCGGTGCCGATGTAATAGTTGCTACTGATGACTACGAACCATACTGGTAAGACTCTGGGTTGACCGCCGTCTACGTACGCGATCCGCAAGAGCTCTTCTTTTTCGAGAAACTCCCGAAACGCCGAGGTCATTTTCTTCATTGGAAATCCTCAAAGAAGACAAGCCGCCCACCGTCAATATCAACGTGAAATCTAACACGTCGCTTGAGGTCATAGCCATTCAAGGGTGCTCGTTGGATTTTCGCGCATACTTACCTAGTCAGAGAGTGTGAAGTCTCCCGAATCCCACCACCGCAGTTGGTGGAGCAACCACGTTGTGGTTGAAGGTTTGTAACCGGTAGCGGTGTCCTATCGATAGTTGACGTGGTTCGGGAGTCTCCGGGCCGCGTAGCGGTTACCTATCGACCTTGTAAAATCGATTCTGGCGGAACATAGGTAACCGCTACGCGGCCCGCGTGCATCGCCAATCGCGCAGCTATCGAAAGGACACCGCTACGCGGTTATCCTCTGTTTACGTTGTTCGAGGATGGCGCGCGAAATGTCCAAACTCCAGCCATCAACTGCGTTGGTGGGGTTTGCAAGACTTTTCACACAACCTCTGCGTTGGTGGGATTCGAGGACCAGTAGTTCGGCGAGGCATTCTGTAGGCCGCGTAGGACCGACCCACCAACTGATCAGCAGCCTCAAGGCTGAACTCTGAACCCAGCGTTGACAGCGAGTCTCAGGCGCGGAGAGAATTAGATTGCGTGCTAGTTCCCGAATAAAACACAACTTCGGGCCGCTCAGCGGTAATGACAGGCTGGCGGCCCTGATGATTTAAGAATGACAAAACGAGCAGCCCTGATCTCCATTTTTATCCTCGCACTTTCACTTTCGGCTTCCGCGGCGGCGACCGACACCATCGTCACCATGCCGTTCGAAAACCTGTCCGGCCGCGCCGAGTACAACTGGGTCGGCGAAAGCTTTGCCGCGACTCTTGCCGATCTGCTGGACAAGCCTGGTCTGGTTGCGATCCGTCCAGATGAGCGCAACGTCGCTTACAAACAGGAAGGCCTTCCGCCGACGGCGATACTGACCCGCGCCACGATGATCAAGATTGCCGAGCGCGCCGGCGCAAATCTGGTCGTCATGGGCACTTATCGAATAGCCGGCGAAGGACGAGACAGCACGATAACGATAACCGCTCGAGTTATCGATATTCGAGAGGGCCGGCTCGCAGGGAAGGAGTACAATCGCGGCGGTCCGCTGGTCGATCTTCAAAAACTCCAGGGTGATCTCGCTTACGAGATCCTGTATCAGCACAATCCCGCGTTGCCCTTCTCGCGCGACCAGATCACCACAGATGCGACTGTTGCTCCAATCGGCGCGTTTGAGAACTTCATCAAAGGCACGCTCACGCGTGATCGAGACGCGCGCGTCAGTTTCCTCGAACGCTCGATCAAAGAGTATTCAGACCGAACAAAGACGCCTTATGTGGCGGCGATCTTCGAGTTGGGCCGAATTCGCTTTGAAGCGGGTGAATACAAAGAGGCGCTGGAGCAGCTTGTTCTCGTCGATGACAAGAACCCGCGTTATGACGAAGCGCAGTTTTACATCGGCGTAGCAGAAGATGCGCTTGGTCACACCGATCAGTCTCTGGAAACGATGAAGAAGCTGGCGGCCCGCCTGCCGTTATTCGAGGTCTACGACGACATCGGCGTTCTGCTGATAAAGCAGAAGCAGTACAAGGATGCCATCGATCATCTCAAGCCGGCCTCGGATGCCGCGCCTCGAGATACAGACACGTTGTTCAATCTGGGCTACGCTTACTTCCTTGCAAAGGACCTTGCGAAGGCCGCGGCTACGCTCAAGGATGAAACAAAACAACGTACTTCGGACGGCGAGGCGTTTTACATCCTGAGCAAGGCGCTGGCGGCGGCCGGTGACCAACCCGGAGCCACCGCCGCTTCCGATCAGGCGAAGAAGCTTCTGACTTCGTTTGCGCAGTGGGAGACGAAGGGCCCTCCGCAACTGGCGCGGGTAAAGACCAGCTTCAGTAAGATCAACTACTATCGCTACAAGCGCGATCAGGACGAGCGGTTGAACTCACAAACTCGAATCACCAGCCTGAGTCCGCAGGCAGATCAGCTTCTCGAAACGGCGCGAAACGCGTTCGTCGCCGGACGCAACGAGGACGCATTGCAGGCGCTCGGAAAGCTCCTGCAGATAGCGCCGCAGAACTACGATGCGCATTTGCTGATGGGCCGGGTTTATGAACGAAGAGGCGACTTCGATCGAGCTGCTAACGCGCTGAAAGCGGCGGTGTTTTGGAATCCGAGACTGGTGCCGGCGCACGTCCTGCTCGGGCGCATAGGCGTTCTCAAAGGCGACTGCGCTGGAGCTCATGCGTCCTCTACGAAAGCCATTGAGATCGATCCCAACGATCAGGATGCGCAGGCTCTGAAACGCTTGATAGAACAGAAATGTAAACCCGCCAGTTGAGCCAGTCTTTAGTTGACACGATTGCTCTCTCAAGTCCAGGATGTGCGCTATGAGGAAGGTGATCACAACCTTAGCCTGCATCGGATGGCTGTTGACGACAATGACGTTTGGGTTTGGTCAACAATCCAGAACTACTCGAACGGCACAGCCTCATCCCGATTTCAGCGGCAAGTGGATCCTCGACCTCGGCAGAAGCAAACTGGGCAGGAATCGAACGCCGCTTAGAATAACATCTGTCACACTCCTGATCTCTCATCAAGAACCTGTGTTGAGGTTTACCGAGACAACTGAGTATCAGGGTCAAGAGGTAACGCGGCAGGGGGTTTGGTACACCGATGGGCGAGATGGCGTAAACCGTTCGTACAGCGATGAGAGTGAGCGGGCAAACCGATCGATCGGATCCATAGCCGTGAAATCCACAACTCAATGGAAGGGCAGAGCACTCGTTACGAAGAGTACAACGGAGACGGCGTTTCCGTCATACGAAGACCGAGCGGGACGCGACAGCAGCTATGGAGTTACTGGACCGGTTACGCCCGATAGCCACTTCGCGGTGAGAGTGCCAGTTCTACGCACTGAACGAACCGGCACTACACTCAAGAGAGAGCTTTCGGCCGACGGGCACACTCTTACAATAACCACTCACGGCCAAGGCCCCAGAATTGTGAAGGTGTTTAGGCGAGCAGCTTGAAGAGATTGATTGATCAGACGTGTAGCGAGTCGGATCAAAGTTAGCGTCACTTGCTATCAAGCGCAGGCACTCGTTGGCTCGTCGTAACGGCGAGCTTTGCAACTTGTTCGGCGAGGTCACGAGTCACCTCATTGGCGATGATGAGATTATTGATGTGTTCGCGCGTTTCTTGTCGATAAGCCTCTAACTGCTCGCGGGTTTCTTGTCGATCCGCCTTTAGCTTTCGGGCTGCGCCCGGTTCTCTACTTGATCTCGAGCAACCGCCTCAGCCAGTTTATTCACTGCTTCGTTGGTCAACATTATGGCGCTCGTGTTCTTCGCCTGATTGTGAACCAGGGACTCGATAGCCCGCTCCAATTCTTTGCTTGTCATCGCCGATTTAGCTCCGTGAGTTTTAGTGATACCTTTCCATATCGACTCGCTAGCCCAATGCAAGCTCGGGTAAAGGCTCCTATTCTTGCGTTTGGTGGCCTTGACTGGCCAGATGTCGCAGGAATAGTCTCGCCCACATGTCGATTGACAGAGCGTTGGGAGCCTCTTTCTATTTGGAAAAAATGAGAGGGAACGCAAACGGACGCACCCACTGGGGTATGGGCTAGTGCCGTCTACGCTCCTCTCAAACGCTAAAGGAGAATGCTTTTCGCTCTGGCATAGAATCAGGTAACCTGTCGAACTTGTAGCAGGACTGAGCCGCAGTCCCGGTCAAAGGTTTCACGGCTCAGTCCCTTCACATCGGCAGATGCCGAAGGCCCGCGCTTTGGCGTGTAAGCTCGGGCACTCGCCATTATGCAAAAGACTGTGATTGCGATCACGTAGTATTTGCAACCTTAGAAATGAAGGTCGATCCCGGCCGAGCTTGTAAACCAGAAAGAAGCCGCGAAGATTCGCGGGGTGTCGCCGCAGTCAATCAACTATCTGGTGAAGCGCGGGAAGCTGAGCACGATTACGATTGGTGATCGTAAATTCCTCTTGCGATCTCAGGTTGAGAACTTTAAGCCCGGTATAGGCGGAAGGCCGAGAAAGAAACCAGCCAAGAAAGCCAGCAAGAAATCAAGCCGCAAATAGTTCATTCAGGCTCTGCACCCCAGGCATGAAAGTTGAGCGGCGCGACCCAGGCCCACAAGGCTTCGATCCCGACGCACGTTGCTTTGATCATCGAGCAGAATCTATAATCGCCGCGCTTTCAACGCGACAGAATTTCGCTGGGGACAACCGACTGATACGCGGATTCACACTCATATTCAACGCGAGATTAAACTCAGCGACGAGCCTGATGATTCCGGCACGCCTTCCTGCGGTCCTTGTAATCGCCTTATCCATCCTTGCTTTTGGGCTTGTGTCGGGTTGCGGGCGCGCCCCAAACCGAAGCAGCGATGATTCGATACAAGTGGGAATCATCACCTCACTCACCGGCGCCGAAGCCCGCTTCGGTCTCGCACAGAAGTACGGCTACGAGATGGCTCTCGAGGAGATAAACTCGAAGCGCGTTCTCGGAAAGAGCATCGAGCTTGTTTATCAGGACGACACCTCCAAACCTGAAGTAGCAAGTCTCACAGTTGAGAAGCTTGCCGACCAGCCCGACATCGTTGCTATCTTCGGCGCGTATTCGAGCGCGGCTACGTTTCCTGCCGCCGCCGTCGCGGACCGCTATCGCATACCAATGCTCTGCCCAAGCGCGACCACCGACGAGATAACGCGCCAGGGCTATCAATGGGTGTTTAGAGTGTGCGCCTCGGCGAGCGACTACGGGCGCACGCTGGTCGACTTTCTTACCAGGCTTGCCGATGCGCACCGATTGGCAGTTGTTTACGAAAACACTCAGTTCGGATCAAGTGTCGCGCGAGCCGCCCTGGAACAGGCTCCCAGAGCCGGTATCGAGATCGTCGCTTATGAAGCTTACGATCAGGGAGGCACCGACTTCACGCCGCTGCTTACACGCGTCAAGTCCGCGAGCCCGGACGCGGTGCTGTTCGTTTCATACCTCGCCGACGCGACGCTGTTGATGCGCCAGTCCAAGGAGATCGATCTAAACCCGAAGGTCTTTACCGCCGGCGGCGCCGGATTCTCGTTGCCGGATTTTCTGAAGGGCGCGGGCGATACCGCAGAGTACACGATCTCGGTGACTCAATGGACCCCGGACGCCAAGTGGACCGGCTCGCGAGAGTGGGCAGATCGGTTTCGCGCGCGATCGGGATACGAGCCTTCCTATCACAGTGTGCAAGCTTACATCACGCTTAAGATACTTGCGGACGCGATCGAACGCGCCGGGACAACTGATCGCACCACGGTTCGCGACGCGATAAAGACCTCGAAGCTGGATTCGGTCTTCGGTCCCATTCACTTTAACGAAGTAGGACAGAACGAACATCAAGTCGCGATCACTCAAGTGTTGAACGGAAAATTCACGACGATATGGCCGGCATCGGCCGCGATCCGTCCACCGGTGCTGCCGACGCCGCCGTGGCGAGCGAGAAGGGCAGCAGCGGAATCAGGCGAGAGCGCGACGACGGAAACTCACACGGCAACCCAGGTGACCGGGCGTGAGAAGCTGCTTCAGACGATGACAAGCGGGCTGCTTACGGGAGGAATCTACGCGCTGATCGGCATCGGCTTAACGATCATTTTTGGAGTGATGAGGGTCGTCAACTTTGCTCACGGGGCGCTGGTGATGGTGGGGATGTACGCGACTTATTTTCTGTTTACCGAACTGCATATCGATCCCTTCTTGTCGGTCCTGATGGTGATGCCCGGAATGTTCGTTGTTGGCGTCGTCATGCAGAAGACGCTTATCGCGCCGGTTTTGAATGCTCCCGAGATGAATCAGATTCTGTTGACCGAAGGAGTCAGCATCGTGCTGATCAACACGGCGCTCCTCTTGTTCACATCGAATTATCTGACGATGAGCACAAGTTACGCCGGGGCAACGTTCCATCTGGACGGCGTGTCGGTTAGCAAGCCCCAGATCGCGGCATTCGCGATCGCGATTGTTATTACCGCAGCCGATTATCTTTTTTTGGTCAAGACAAACACTGGCCGGCAGATCCGCGCTGCTGCACAGGACGCAGAAGCCGCGCGGCTTCTCGGGATCAACATAAGACGGATTCGCGCGCTCACCTTCGGATTCGGCGTAGCGGCGGCCGGAGCTGCCGGGTCGTTGTTGATGCCGATCTACTACCGGGTCGAGCCGAACGCGGGCTCTCCGTTCACGCTTAAGGCATTTGTGGTTGTCGTGCTCGGCGGAATGGGAAGCGTGACCGGGGCACTCGTCGGCGGAATTGTATTGGGCATCGCAGAATCGCTGGGCGCGGTCTACGTGTCGACGGGATACAAGGATGTGATCGCGTTCGTAATTTTTTTACTCGTGCTGACGCTTCGACCGTCGGGACTTTTGGGCAAGTCGCGGGTGTGACGGCGGCGGCTGCGTAGTGTCTTGTCACGGAAGTCGAAGCTGAATTGCAAATTGCTAATTGCAAACTGAAAATTGGAAATCTGAAATTTGAAATCTGTCATGATTTGAAATTTGAAATCTGTCATGATTTGAAATTGTCCAATTCTCAATTTTGCAATTTGCATTTTGCAATTTGCAATGTTTGGTTCTCATCTCGGTGTTCTCTACTCGGCAATGAAAAAGGCTTCTCTCTACTTATCGGTCCTGGCGCTCTTCCTCATTGCGGCGCCGTTTATCTTTACTGCGCGATACACTCAGCACGTCTTGATTGTGGTTCTCTTGTACGTAGCTCTTGGATCCGCCTGGAACATACTCGGAGGTTTCGCCGGCCAGCTCTCGTTGGGCCACGCTGCGTTTTTCGGGATCGGAGCGTACACCGCGGCGATCATTGCCAGCAAAACCGGGTTGTCGCCGTGGTGGGCGCTTATTGCGGGCCCGGCCGCGGTCTTGCCCGTTGCGCTTATCGTTGGCTGGATATGTTTTCGTTTGCGCGGCCCCTACTTTACCTTAGCGACCATCGCGGTCGGTGAAGTCGTTCGTTTGATCGCATTGAACTGGACGAATCTGACTGGCGGCGCCGTCGGCGTAGTGATTCGGCCTTCGGTATTATCCGGCACCAGCAAGGTCCCCTACTATTACATCGTGCTTCTGATTGCGGCGGCGACGGTGAGTCTGTGTTATCTGATAATCCGGGGTAAGCTCGGTTACTATTTAATGGCTATCCGCGAAGACGAGGAAACCGCCGAATCGATTGGTATCGATACAACAGGCTATAAACTCCGAGCGCTTGCGGTGAGCGCATCTCTGACCGCCGTGGCCGGAGCATTTTACGCCAACTATTTCTTGTTCGTTGATACGACGACAGTATTGCCGCTGGCGCTCTCGGTTGAGATCGTGCTGATCGCGATCGTCGGCGGGCTCGGCAAGGTTCCCGGGCCGGTGCTCGGCGCGGTTCTGCTAAAGCTGTCCTCGGAAATCTTTCGCAATGAGTTTGCGCAGGCGAACCTTCTGATATATGGCGCGCTTCTGGTTATCGTCATTTTGTTTATGCCCGATGGATTGATGGGCGGGCTTCGAAGACTCTTTCGAATCGCCGCGAGGAAATCTCAACGTGTCCCTGCTTGAAGTTAAAGACCTTACAAAGAGTTTCGGTGGCCTGGTGGCGGTCGACGCGCTCAGCTTCAGCGTCGTTGCGGGAGAGACGGTCAGCATCATCGGTCCCAATGGCGCTGGCAAGACTACCGTGTTCAATTTGATCACCGGGTTTCACCGGCCGGCCACTGGCGAGATCGTCTTTGAGGGGACCAATCTTGTCGGGAGCAAGCCTCACACGATCGCTCTCGCAGGCGTAGGGCGGACCTTTCAGGTGGTCAAACCGCTTCGGGGACTTAGCGTGTTCGAGAACATTCTTGTCGGCGCGTTCGCGCGAACAGGCGATCGCGAAGAAGCGCGCTGGGTGGCGGAGGACGTAATAAAGTTCACAGGCATGACGGGGCTGCGGGACGCGGTCGCGGATGGCTTGCCTATCGGAACCCGAAAGCGGCTCGAGCTTGCACGCTCCCTTGCTACCGGGCCCAAATTAATATTACTCGATGAAGTCATGTCTGGTCTCAATCCGACCGAATCGCGAGAAGCGATCGAACTCATAAAACGGTTGAGAGACGAGCGCGGCATTTCGGCGGTGGCGGGCGTCGAGCACGTGATGCAAGTCGTGATGAGTATCAGCGATCGCGTGATTGTGTTGAACCACGGCCGCAAGATCGCTGAAGGAACTCCTGCTGAGGTTACCGACAACCCCGAAGTGATTGAAGCCTACCTCGGAAAGTAAAGCGCCGGGCCTTCTTGCGACTGGCGCAAAGAAGGCCCGGCGGAAGTTTTCAGCATTATCCGAAGAATCACTGCACCGAAACATCGTCAACACGGAACGAAGTAGGCAGTGAAAAGTCCTCCGTAGCGCGGAACTGGATACGGACCGTTTGTCCCGCAAAAGAGGCAACGCTGAACGGACCGCGCAGCGAGTACACTCCCGCGGTGCCGGAGTTGAGGTTGCTGAACGTGGTAAGCGTGGCCAGCAATGTGCCCGACGTGCTTCGCACCTCTATAAACAATCTGTCGAACACCGTTGTTGTTGTCGTTTCGCTAGTCGTGACATTGAGCCAGAAGTTCAGGCTGGGTGACGTGCCGGCAGGAATCGTAATCTGCTGATACCCCGTCCCGGTCTGACTGTTTGCGCTCGCGACTATGAGGTAGCCCGTGCCCGTGTGTGGGAATGCCCCCGTCGACCAGATAGCATTACCCGAAAGTACCCACGGCGCGCTGCTGCCCTCGAACCCGCCGTTCACGATCAACTCGCTCCCCCCGGCGGCGTTTACCGTCAGCATCACTGGCACGGTCAGAGGCGTATTTGTCGCGCCGGTTGCGCTGACAGTGATGGCCCCGTTGTAAGTGCCGACCGCGAGGCCGGTGATGTTCGCGGATACGGTTGCTGTTGACGGCGCGGTTCCGCTAGTCGGGCTTACGCTCAACCAGCTCGCATTGCTGCTCGCCGTCCAGTTGAGAGTTCCGCCGCCCGTGTTTGAAATGCTGAGCGACTGGTTGGCAGGGTTGGATCCGCCGACTGTCGCGGTGAAACTAAAGTTCGAAGGGCTAACGCCGATCGTTGGCGAACCGGAAGTGGCGCCGGCGTTGTAGACCACCAGCGCGAAGTCCTGATCGGTCGTATCAGCATTGCCCGGCACGCCGTCCCCCGCGATGTTTGTCGCTCTAACGGTCACGGTGAAGTTGCCCGAGGTGCCGGCCGGAAGGAAGACCGACTCGACGTTGTTCTTCGCGTCCGCAACACCGCCGCTCGCCGAGTTCGCTCCAGAGAAGACGTTGCCTTTGTAGGTAACGCCTCCGACGGTCACTTCCAGATCGAGGTTGTTGACCCACGGCGCGCCGGTTGTGGGCCCAGGCGCATCGGTCCACGCGAGCGTAACTCGGAATGGTTTTGAGGTATCGGTTACAGAACCTGTAGTCTGGTAGGTTTGCCCGGTTGTTCCGAGCACTTGGGTGTGATCGACGATGATGCGCGCCGTGCTGTCAAACGCGCGGCCCAGATCCATACGTCCCATGCCTTGACTGTTCGAAGGCAGATTCCCGCCCGCGCCGACTCCGCTCATATAAGCCGCCGAGTTCATCAGCGAGGCTTTGACCATCGCAGGGCTTGGAGCTGGCAAGGCTTTGTTCAAAAAGTCCTGGTAGACGAGCGCCGCGCCTCCAGCCACTGCGGGTGTCGAGTGCGACGTACCGCTCGACCAGCCGTAAAGCGTCTGCCCGGCCGGCCAGTACTGATTGCACACGCTGCTGCCGTTGTAATTCGATTGCGGGACGCCGGCTTCAATGTGCGTGCCGGGAGCAACGATGTCAGGTTTGATGCGGCCATCACCACCAGTGGAGTTGACGGGCCCACGACTGGAGAAACTGATGATGTCGTTGGCGCTGTCGGCGCCGGAATTGGCTATGCCGCAGCCGTCGGTACCGGTTTGGCGAACGTTCTCGCTCGCGCCCACGCAGATGATGTTTTTAGCGGTAGCCGGACTACTGACGGTATTCGCGGCGGAGCCGTCGTTGCCCGCCGCAAAAACAACGGTCATCTGCTGAAGGCCAGTGGTGCCGCTTTGAGCATCGCGAACGATTGCGTCGTATGCCTGTGAGCTGGCGTCGTAGTCGGCTACCGGGCCACCCGTCTGGGTTTGGAATCCCCACGAATTGCTGGAGAGGCGCGCACCCTGGCCGTATGCGGTGTTCTCCCACACCGTGCCCGAGGACCCGGTGCTGCCGAAGATCGCGGTTACGCCGACTCTGGCGAAGGGTGCGATTCCCAGCCCGTAATTAAACCCGCTCGCGTCTTCAAACGCCGACCCGGTGCCGTTGTTAAAGCCGCCGATGATGTTTGCATTGAGGAAGCCGTGCCCGCCGAGTACGCCGGTTTGATTCGTTGGATTGTTTTGAAATGCGACGCGGCCCGCCGGAAAGTCCGGATGCCCCATCAGCGTGTAGGTGTCGTCAGCGACATTGACCGAGAACGTGCCGAATTGCGAGCTTGTGAATCCTTTGCTCGCGAGCCACGTAAGATAACCGGGGCCCGTTGGTACGTTGCCGGTGAGGTTGCCGGCCACAATCTGACCCTGGGCCTCGTCTAAACGCCGCCTGACGCCGCGCTCTCCGATCCCGAACACGTTATCGATTCGCGCAATCTCAGCGATCCTTGATGCGGGAACGCGCACTTCGATATTGCGATAGTTGAGGACGTCGTAGGAATTCACGATCTCGCCTGCAATCTGTCGCAGTCTGGCGATTGTTTTTTGAGCCTCCGGTCCGGCGATCACTTGGACGGTTACGTCTACCGGCGCATCTGACGACGAAGCACGTGCGGCTCGCACCAGCGGTGACATCCGGAAAGCCGGCTCGTAGTCGCCAACGAACTGCACGAATGAGTTGTCCACCTTGAACCGGGGAAGCGATGCTGCGGATGCGGCGCTCGCTTGCACGATGTAGGCGTTGGATGAAACGTAGCTTACAATCTCAGCGCCTGTGCCCCTGAGTCTACGAAGCCACGAATCTTTGATCGGACCCGCGAACTGAACTATGTAGAGCCCGCCTTCAGGAGCGCTGCCCGTCGCGATGGCGGTTGCCATATCGGTCTGGCGTAAGTCAGGGGGAAGTTCAGCGCGGAGAAGTTCTGGCTGATTCGTGTCAATGACGAAGCCATTCAGGTTGATCAAATCCTGATCGTCGCGCACGGGCAGCGACAGCGCCGAGAATGAGTCCCGGCCGCCAAGCGTCAGTTCGTTTACTCGGATCAGCTTGAAGCTTCCGTAATCTATTTCATCGACGATTGCTCCTCGACTGGCCAACTCGTTGTAGATCTCGATGTCTGCGTCCCCAACGATAAGCTTGTGAACCGAACTGCTGTTCGTATAGCCGTGATCACCTGCATCAGCCGAGGGAATCGCCGCGCCCCGGCTATTGGTTTCTTGTTGTGTTAGAGCGCTGGTGCCGAATAGGAACACGGCTAACGCCATACAAATGACTACCAAAGTTGAGTGCTTCACAATCTTTCCTCCTCCTGGCCGGTAGGCCAATGACGGTAGGCTCAAACCTCAAGAGCATGCCGGTTGCCATCGCGGACTCTGCCTGAAGACAGAGCGTATTGGGGCGATCTTAGATTAGGGACATCAACGATGAGGATAAGCACGTCGAGCAGGCATACCAGCCGGCTCATTCTTATTTATGCGACATTGCACACATTAGATTCAGAGCCGCAATCTAGTTTAGAGCGAGTGGGAAGTCAAGCTTCAACAGGAAAAATAAGGCCTTTTCTTAAAAGAGTTGCTACAGAGGTAGGCAGAAGAGACGGTTCAGTCGCCCGATGCGAAAGCGGTTAGAGCTGTCGCGGGCTTCATCCACTCCAACTGAACCAGAGCATTTTCAGGAACCAGCTGCGGATCGCAAACCCCGCATCGAACGCAAGGATCAGTGGCTGGACAGGGCTTGGTGGTTTTCTCTGCCATTGCGCGTTGATATTCGCGCTTCATGAACTCGGTCGTTAATCCGATATCCACGACATCCCATGGCAAAGGCTCATCAAGAGAGCGGCGTCGGAGCGAATAATCAGTCCACGCGCGCATCGCTTGCCGCCAATTGCCGGCGCGATCCGCCTCCAGAATGAATTCGGAAACACGGCGGTCGCCGAGCGAGAGCAGCGCTTGAAGCTGAGCAATGCGCGATGACATGGCCCTGACTTCGACGTTTGGTATGCGTTTGAAAGCGCGCGTCAGATATTTGATCTTCTGGTCAAGAACCCGTTCCGGTTGGATTGGCTCCCACTGAAAGGGTGTCTGCGGCTTCGGCACGAAAGCATTGAGCGATACAATAATCGAACCGACCCTGCCTCGCGGCTTACCAGCTTCTATCATGCGCTCACGGATTTGTTCAGTGAGAGATACAATCGCATCGATGTCTTCGTCTTGTTCGGTGGGCAGGCCAATCATCATGTATAGCTTCAAGTTGAGTATGCCGCGCTGAAAAATCATTTCAGCTATAGCGATGATTTGTTCGTTGGTCAGATCCTTATTAATAACGCGACGCAATCGGTCCGAACCGGTCTCCGGCGCAATGGCCAACTGCTGATCATTTCGCCGTACGAGTGCATCCAGAAGCTCAGGCGAGATTTGGTCCAAACGGAGCGACGAAACTGACACTTGAAAATCGAGCTCTTCGAGCCCGGCAAGGAGTTGGTGGATTTCAGGATGATCGCAAACGGCGGTCGCGACCAATCCGATCTTATCGGTGACCCCGCGCATTTCGGCGGCTCGTGCCAGCAGCTTCTCAGCCGAAAAGACCCGTGGCGCGAGATACGAATAACCCGCCCAGCAAAAACGGCAGCCCATCGAACATCCGCGGGAAATCTCGATCAGGTATCGACCGCTCATCTCGGTGTTGTCGGTAATAATCTCGCTCGCAGGAATAAAGTCATCACTAAAGCGACCGTCACCTTCTTGTTTACGCATTGGATTGCGCATCGTGAAGACCCGCCGAGGCGCGCCGCCGCGGGGCACGATCTCGCTTACGCCGCCATCCTCGTTGTAGCGTACATCATAGAGACTTGGCACGTAGAAGCCTGGCTCACTTGCGAGCCGCAACAAAAGGTCTTCACGTGAGCCTCCTTCGGTTAGCGCCTTGACCAATGGGGGCACGAGGACTTCGCCTTCACCGACGCAAACAACGTCCACAAACTCGGCAACCGGTTCCGGATTCAGGAATGCGGCCGCACCGCCCATAACTACAAGCGGATGCCAATCGTTCCGCTCGGCGGCCTTAATCGGAATCTTCGACAGCCTGAGGAGTTTTGGAATGTTGAGATAGTCGGTCTCAAATGAAACAGAAATTGCAAGCACATCGAATTCTGAGATCTGTGTCTCAGATTCAAGCGAAAGGAGCGACTTGCGGGTCCGCTCGATCTCCTGCTCGATGTCGGGATCGGGCACGAAGACTCGCTCACAGGAAAGACCAGAGTAAGAATTAAACAGCTGATACACCGCTTGAAAGCCGAGATTCGACATGCCGACATAGTATGTGTTCGGATAGGCCAGGGCGACGTCGAGACCAAGTCCTCGCTGCTTACGACTCACTTGGCCTCGCTCATTTTTCCGGAGTGTCTGGTATCGATCTCTAATTCCTTGCATTCTTTTTAGACTTGCTAAGCGTTCAATTGAAAATCTCAAGTAGATCGGTTATCGACTCAGCGACAAAACTGGGCCTCTCACGCTCGAGTTCTGTTCGTGGTGATGGACCCCAAAGAGCGCCGACGGTTCTAACGCCGGCCGCCTGAGCGGCAATGATGTCGTGTCTGCTGTCACCTACATAGGCAGCTGCATCGGCCGGCGTGTTGAGACGTTCCAACGCAGCGAGTATCGGTTCGGGATGTGGCTTGTGAACTACAGTATCCTCGAGGAAAACTGCGGAGTCGAGCAGGTCGTCCAGGGAACACAACTTTAACCCTCGAAGCCCAAGCTCCCGACCCTTCGAAGTGACTACTGCAATCGAGTAACCTCGCTTTCGAAGCTCCGCCAGGACCTCGCGAGTACCCTCAAACGGCCTTGCCAACGCGTCGTGATTCAAGACATTGAATGTACGATATGCGCCAAGCAATTCTTCTACGGTTGACTCTTCTATTTTGGTCCCGGGAATACCGTTGTCGACGTTGTTACGATCAAGGAGACGATACATCGCGTCGCGGAGCGGCGTTCCAAAAGTTTCGATGAGGGTTTCCCGGGAATGCTCAAATCCACAAACTCTAGACCATGAGAATTTAAAACATTGTAGTATCAAGTCAGTGGTATCTATCAATGTGCCGTCCAGGTCGAACAGAATTGCTTTCGTTTGATGCTCCAATTCTTAACCTTTGTCGTTGAATGATTCGCGAAGGCGGGATTATACTTGGGCACAGCTTCTATATGCAAACTGGACTCACTTGATTGACGTCCTGAGCCTGCAAGAAATCAAGTTTCGGAGCGGAGTTGAATAGGGACCATAAGGGGAATGGGGTACGCGATTTACTGGATAGTGAATACCGAGTGGATAACAAATGGGCAGTTGATTCGGAAACTATCTATCCACTCAAGGGGATCTTCTTGGCGAATGTACGCTAACAAAGTGACCTGGTTTTTTTTTATCTTATGATTAGGCGTGGAGTTAGAGGAGATGGGTCCTCGGAGTTTCAGCTTTTTTGGGATATGGCACAACGAATGCAGAACACTTCGCGGCATCCGTTTGCCAATTGTGGTTGATTTTTCTATTCGCGGTGTATTGGGATCGTTTTGAGCTTATCGAGTTTTCTATTGCATTCAGCGCGCTGTTGGATATATTATACGCCTTCATTTTCGCAGGTTTAAACTCGCTGTTTCAATTCGAGCCCCAGCACTGACACGCAACAAAGGCAGTGTCGAAGGCAAACAAGAGTCTGTTCTTGAAATGGTCGCGAAGGTCCGTCAAGCAGACGGTTCGCACTTGATTGAGGCTGGGTGGACACCCGACATTGAGCGCAGGGTTCAGCCGATCAGCAGTTGGGTACGAAAATTTCCGGAGCTTATTCGGAGAGTCCTGTTAGCGAGCGTTTCCCAAATTCTTGCGTCCGGCGCGGTCGCCGGGCTAGTACAACTTGATGGAGTTCCCAAAAACTTTGGAGAGGGATAAACAAATGAATATAAAGAGAGCAGTTTTCATGGCAGTCCTTGTGGTGGCCATAGCTGCGCTAGCCTTTCCGTTAGCAAGCCTGAAGGCTAAGGCTGGCGGTTTTGCGGGCGACGCGAAGTCGTCGGTGGCTGCTGTGAAGGCAAGTGCGGCGGCTGCGGGGGTAACATCCCCGAAAGTAGTAGAAGTGGAGCGAGACAGTGCCGCCGGAGGTCAAGAAACGGCGGCTGCTGGCAAAATCTCTCCTGAAACAATGAACGCTCTCGGCATCAGACGCTTATCCAAAGGGGTGAGTGGCAAGGATGCCGCGAGAGTGGCTTCAAAGAAGATTAGTCAGGGCAACCCGGATGTTCAGGTCATGTCGGCCTTACCGCCGGGGACTGGCCCGGGCGGTGCGTCGCCTATTAGCGCTCCGGGCGGACGTAAGCCGAGCGGTGGCCAAGGGCCTCCGCTGGCCGGACAGCCGCTAGTGCTGAACGAAACCAGCGCACTCAGTGACGCGCTGATCATAACGGAAGGTGGCCGCGACACCCAATTTTCCGAAGTAGCTTTGATTTCGGATTGGGATGGCCGCGAAGACTGCGCGGCTGACCGCGGAGCCAAGATTGACGACTTTTCGTTCGCAGAGTCCGAGCCGGATGTGACCTTGACGCGTGCCGCTATCTCTGAGCACACGTTTGCGAATGGTCATTTGTTTAACTCGTACTATTACGGCGACTCGGTTGGCAACCTCTGGTTTGGGTTCGATCTTGTCGGGAACTCGCTTGTCGACGCGCTGATTCAAGCGAATATCCCGGCGATCATCAACACCCCGGGCGGCTTCGGTGGCTTCACTATTCTGAATCCGACCGCTGGAGATTGTACCGATGACCAGGTGACGGTTTCCGGTATCGCCGTGAATCCGGTGGCCGACTTGGGCGATTTCTCTCCGGCCCTTTGCGGCGTGACCGGTGAAATCATTTATGTCTCGGTGTTTGATTCCGAAGGTTGCGCGGCAAACGCCGCTAATCAGCCGATCCGATCACGGATCCTCGCGTTCGGCGTGTTTGAAGTTGGCGGAACCGAGTTTATCCTGGGCGGCGTCCGACAGGTCATGCGCAGCAAGTTTGCGAACGTCGCAGGCGTTGCTGTTGACAGTGACGGCAGCCTCTACTACCAGCTTGTAGACCTGATTCAGTTCACGGGCGGTGGCATATTCAAGGCGACTGAGATTACGCGCACGGTTGCAAATTGTGGCGCTGCTAATCCTCGCGTTAACCGGTTTATCCCCTCGATTCCTGATCCTCCGACATTGAATAGTTGGGTAGGAAGTACAGCCAATCCGGTGGTTACGGCTGGCGGCGTCCGCAATACCAACTACGGACGAGGCGCATCGGGAGTATATGGTGATATCGTTGCGATAAACACAGGTCCGTGTAATGTGCTTTACGCTGCGGTTTCTCCTTCATTTGTGGCTCCGGGTGATGCGACTCAGGGGTTGTTCTCAGCTCCAAGCGCGTTCCCATCCGGGACTCCTTCGATGATCATCAGTTTCGCTGACTGCTCTGGAGCGTTTGATATATGCTCTGGCGTCGCAACGGGATCGGTGACCACGAACGTCGGCGGTACGCTGCCGGCGGCAGACGGATTCGCGGATGTTTCAACCTCAACGGCGGGCGCGGCCGTTCCTGGGGTAAATACCTATCGTATATTTGCGCTGGGCAATGGTCCGGACATCCGACCCGCGACGGGTGGGACTGCGATAGTCCCTGGCACGCTCGCGAGTGTGTTGAGGATTGATATGCAGATCGACTACGCCATCAACGCCGGCATCGCGGTGAGCCAGGAAGGAACCGTGTTTGTAATCAGCGGTGGCGAGCCTGCGGGCGTCGGGAAGAGTCCATCCCCGATGGTTGGAGAGATTCTTTGTTTTGAGGATGCATGTCCCTCAGACCGGCGAGCGGACTTTGTTGATCTCCGAGGCGATACCTTACCTAATCCGCCAGCGAGTGGTGGGAACGTAGGTGACGGGGATTCGGATCGGTTCGATCACATCTTCTGGCAGGCGCCGATTGATCAGGTAACGCTGACGCCGACAGGTATTTCAGGGTTGAACCTGGGATTCCTTCGCTACACCAATCGGTTGGCGCCGGTTGCAATGGGCGCTGGCGTAATTCTGGGTACCACGAATCAAGTACTCGGTGATGACGCTACCACTGATCCGACGCCGACGGGGCCGTGCGGTGACCCCGCCGGGGCCATCATCTTTGAGGCGTTGGATCCTGGTCATCAGGTAGCTGGTGGTGATGATCAAAACACCCCGTTCAGGGGAGACGATGACGACGGAGCAGGCAACCCTGTAGTGGCGGGTCCGCTCGCAGGCGGGTTTGAATTCCTGTTTGGCGGTCCGGTTGGCACAGGTGGAGCGGCTACTTGTGGATGTGTGTGGAACGGGTTCTTCTGGAATTCGAATGGCAACATCACGTTCGGAAACGGGAATACCGACAACACACCGACGGTGCCGGAGTTCCGAGCAGGGCTGCCGAGGATAGCGCCGGCGTGGGCCGACCTTAATCCTTCAGCAAGAGCGGCCGATCTCACTAGCTTCCCGGTGCAGGCGTTGGGCTTTGTAAACGTCAACGCGTTCAAGATTCGCTGGATCAATGTTCCGCGGTTCGGGGAAGAAAGCTGCACGGGTACGAGCGTGTCGCCGGGGAACGCAAGCAATACGTTTGCTGTGACGCTTTATGACGACGGGACCGGCATTGATGAGAATGCAAATCAACCGTTGAATCCTGCCAATCCAATCGGCAACAACGCAGTGCCGTTTGACCTGCAGGAAGGGCCGACCGATCTGAGGTTCACACGAGTGAGCTTCACGAATCCGACGGGTGGCTCAACTCTTACAGGCTGCAATCCGAGACCAGAGGGTTCAGGCATATTCGTGTTTGAGTATTGCCGAATGGATCTTCTGGGCACGGCTGACTTCCCGGTGATCACGGGCTTCTCCATAGGCGGTCTGGATCCGCTGAATCCTCCGGGACTCTGCGAGACGAACCTCAGCGTGGCGGCAGCGGCGGCAGACGCGGGAGCGTTTGGCGTGCTTGCCGGCAATCAGATAGCGGCGGTTGGATGCAACTGCTGCATAGGTGAAGGGACGGAGCCGACGATCTTCGAGTTGTTCAACGAAGGATTGCAGGCGTCGACGGGATCGGGCGGTGAGATCACATTTGCCAAACCCGATTTCGATTTGAGGTTTGAAGGCAACGATGCGGCTACGTGCACATCGTCAAGACAGCGTGATGCGAACCGAGGGAAGGTATGCTTCCTTGGTATCGGATGTGCGCCGCCTGCGAACCCGATATGCAGGACAGTCGTAACGGGGACGTTTGTGACGACACCGACGACGACGGGTCTGGTGAATGCGATCTGCCAGGTACAGTTGAACCTGGTGGGCTGTGGATTCTTCCCGAACGAAGTGACGACGATCTGTCAGGGCTTCGAAGCTGAGACAGGGGTACCGCTACAGCGTCCGGGCAAGACAGTGTCAACGGCGGCGACGCTTGCGTGCGACACCAACGGCGACGGGATACCGGAGTCGGTGGTGGTATTGACGAGCGTGACGCCTGTGAGCTGCAACCTGATCACGGCAACGATACCTGTGACGGGGACGTTGCCAGGGACAGGATTCCCGGCTGCGTGCTGCGGCGGACCGGCAACGATAACGGTCACGACGACGTTCTCGGCAGGAGACAACAACGTATTCGGGCCGTTCACGCGGACGACGGTATGTTCGTTGGCTCTAGGGAACAGAGCGCCGGTAGTATTCTCAGCGACACCTTCGACGCAGCAATGCAACGGGTTGGAGGACTTGCTGATAACCGGAGCGTGCTTCCAGTTCGTCGGGTTGGGCGGAGCAAACGGGACTACGCCGACGACGTTCAGCGCGACGAGCGTGTTCCTGCAGGATAAGGCGACAGGAGCGATCATCCTGCCGTGTGCGCCGTTCGTAATCATCAACAACAACCTGATCGACGTGAACTTCTGTCTGACGAGCAGTCAGGCCGGACATTCGTTCCTAGTATTCGTGACGAACGCATTTGGAACGAGCCGGAACCTGACGGCACCGGTAACGGGTCAGCCAGGAGCGCCGTGTCCGACGACAGGCAACGAGGCAGGCATACAAGTAACGTTTGCTTGCAACGCGCCTGGGACGCCTGGCACAGGTGGAACACCGGTAATTGCGACGGTGACTGGCTGTAAGCTTGACAGACAAGACACCGGTCAATTCTTCCTTGATGTGACGGGAACGAACATCAAACCAGGCGCCACGGCGACTGTGGGCGGTGTTACACCCAAGAAGATCAAGGTAGTTGCGGTGGAAACGGGGACGTCGAACCCGACGACACTTAGACTCGTGAAGAAGGTGTGCAACGGGCTGCCCGGTGACGTCATCATCACGAACACGGTGGCGAACGGTGGGCCTTCTCAGCCGAAACTCTGCACAGAGAAGTGTCCGACTAACTAACCTAAGACAGGCAAGGATGAGGGGAGCGATCCCCTCATCACCTGGCTTGCAAACCCGAGGAGGACCACGATGAGTGGTCCTCCTCTCTTTTTGTGCGCCCGGCAGGGCGCACTCACTTGGGGGTGGAAGTCCCCTACTAGCCCGACAGGGGGAATAGTTAGCCGGACGGCAAGGGTGTCCATCGCGAGGTGGAATCTGAAGGAAGGCGCAGGCAAAACGCTGGCCCG
>WNFR01001589.1_pt1 | contig 23770 bp, 17 predicted proteins | sample 5400221 | NCBI WGS metagenome assembly WNFR01 (sample SAMN13153357, study PRJNA577476) | soil metagenome | isolation source: 40 cm soil under Madrone tree | place: USA:California | collected 2016-06-14 | reverse complement strand
CGCAAGCTTCCGAAGGACACTGCCATGGGCGTCGCCTTCCAATTCGCGCATCGCGGTTATTTTGCTGAGGTTGTCGAGCTTCGCGTCGACGCCAATAAAAAAATCAAGGTCAACAAAATTTGGGTCGCCGGCGACGTCGGCAGCCAAATCATTAATCCCATCAACGCCGAAAATCAGGTTCGTGGCGCCGTCATCGAGGGGCTAAGCTCCGTCATGTCCTACGAAATCACCATTGATGGCGGCCGTGCGGTCCAGAGCAATTTCCACGAATATCCCCCGGTCCGCATGAACCAGTTGCCCGCGGAAATCGAAGTCCATTTCCTCAAGACCGACAATTCACCCACTGGCCTCGGCGAACCCGCTCTCCCCCCGGTTCTCCCGGCGCTGTGCAACGCCATCTTCGCCGCCACTGGCGAGCGCATCCGCTCCCTGCCGCTCTCCAAACACGGCTACTCCTGGGCCTAACACGTATCTTGTGAATTTGTAGAGTCCGGGCTTTAGCCCGGCTTTTCCGCTTTGCAGCAGAGAATTTTGCCTCGCCACACTCACTGCTTCTCTTTCAATTTCTTCAACATCTCCATGGCATTCTGGTTTTTCGGATCCAGCCGCAGCGACTTTTCATAATTCTGAACGGCCAGCTCCTTTTGCCCGGCTTTCATGTACGCTTCGCCCAGACTGTCGTAAACATTGCCCGATTGCGGGTATTCCTCCACGTTGCGTTGGAAAACGGTAATCGCGTCCTGCACCTGGCCTGAGAACAGCAACGTATAACCCAAGGCGTTCAGCGTGCGTTCTTCGACCTTGTACTGCGCCGCCGCCGATTTTTTGAGTTCTGCGTACCTCTGCAGCGCAGCTGGAGTTCCCTTAGCTTTTGCGATCAGCACCAGCATAGGGAATGCGCCTTGCCCAGCTGATTTGTAATTCCAGGCATACTCTTTCGCGACACTCTTCAACAGGATGTCGCCAACGGCGATCCCATTGTCCGAGTTCGCCATGATCGCCACACCTTTTCCCGATTCCGCATTCATCGTGAGGATCGCCTGAAAGCCCTCGTCGGCGCCGTTGTGTCCGAACTGCCCGGCATTGTTCTTATCCATGAACAATCCGAGCCCCGCCTCTTCCAACACTGGCGTCAGCATTTCATCGGTCATCTTCTCGGAGAGCACGCGGTTCGATTTGCCACGTTTTGACAGCGCAATTTCAATCGCGAACTTGCTCAGGTCCGTGGGCGTAGTCCACAAACCCGCCGCTGCCATTTCGGGATAGATGTGCCATCTACCATGCACGACTTTTCCGTCCGCATAAGTTCCGCTGGCTGTCATCGCCGCTCGTGCTGGAGACAGCGGCTGCTCATAGCTGCTGTCCGCCATGCCCAGTTTGTCGAGCACCAGTTCGCGCATCAGCGCGGGAAAAGCCTTGCCGGTGACGTCCACCATGAGCTGCTGCTCGATCGTAACGCCCCCGCCCGAGTAGACTTCCTTTGTTCCCGGCAGAATATCCACGCGGATCGGTGCCGTGTTTGCCGGTTTCTCTCCATTGAAAATCTGTACCGGCGTGGGCAACGTTTCGTTTACATCGTATCCTGGAAAACCATGGACTGTGAGTCCGGCCGTGTGCGACATCAATCGCCGTAGCGTCACCCTTTCATTTTTCGTAAACTCGTTTTCCGGCACTTTCCACGTCTTGAGCTTTTCATTCACGTTCTCATCGAGTGCCAGCTTGCCGTGTTCGACGAGGTAAAGCGCTCCCGTCGCCGCCACCGGTTTGCTGATCGACCCTGCTTGGAACAATGTTTTCGGACTAACCGGAGTGCTCGATCCGGTTTCAATCACCCCATATTCCTTGGCCCAAGCGATCTTGTAATTCTCGATCACGGCGATGCTCAGCCCAGGTACGTTGTAAAGTTTCATCAACTGCAAGAGGTTCATCCGCAGCGGAGCCTGGTTCTCCCCCATCGGCAGGTCCACCACCGTCGTTTCGACACGATGAATCCGTGATTCCAGATCCTCTTGCTTCCGAACAGAGTCTGCGGAAGTTTGGGATTGAGCGTGCAACTGCAAATCGCAGGAGAAAAAGAAGGCCATCGTTAAGACAACTCGGGCGGTTCTCATCATGGCGGGACACACCTCTTCCTGGTCTTGAGCTGGCAACTGCGAAACGTCGCAAAGGTATCACAAATTGGTTTGTCTTCCCCAGCGCGGGAGGCGCGCTAGAGTTAGCCTATCCATAAACGCCGCGGCCGGAGCGACACATTTCTCGCGTTTGCCACCTCTCACCTCTCAGCCACCAGCCCCGCGCCAGCCCCTGCAGGAGGCCCTCGAAGCATCCCAACTCCAGCTACGGTTTTGTAGCTACTGGGCACTGGCGTTTTTAGCCGTCCTTGCGCTGCAGAAATTGAAGCGCGCCGAGGGCTGCAAATTCCGTGAGCCATACTTCGGCGAGGAAAAAATCGGCTTTCCGAAAGTGCTGTTTACCGCAGCGTCCCAAATCGGCAGCGCGGTACACGGGCCATCCGGTTGGGGCGCGCATCGCTCAGTCGTCGTGTATTGCCCATTGTCCACGGCGCCTTGCTGAAAGTTCGCGTGGTTCAAGAGATCAAACGCCTCAATCCCGAACTTCAAACCGAGCCGTTCGTTCAGCCGGAAGCTGCGCGCTACGCTCAGATCCAGGTTGCGCACTCCCGGTCCGCGAAAGGAATCGAACCCTTCGACCGGAACAATTGAAAAATTCACTTTCGCCGTGTCAAACACCCCGTGTAGGGGCGTCCGCCGGCAATCGTTGCCATGGAGGACACTGTGAAACCTTTCAAACCCTTCATCCGCGGCATCCACGATCCGCTCAGCACCAGCCGGTGTGCCTGATGGATGGCCCAGAGCCGGAAACCCCTCCCGTTTCCCGGTGCAAATTCTCTGCCACACTCATGAGTTCACGGCTGACTCCCCGTACCAGTGTGGTACTAAAGACCGCTTGCGCCACTTGTCACAAGCGCTGATTTGGCGCAGAATTTTTTGCGTAGGGAGACAATGGCGATGCCCATCGAAATTGCAGTCAACGGCAAGCGGTACCCTGTCCACTACCCTCCTGACACGCCTCTCTTGTCCGTGCTGCGCGATGAACTCCGCTTGACCGGCACGAAATACGGCTGTGGCGGTGGGCAGTGCGGCGCGTGCACCGTGCTGCTTGGGGGAGCGCCAAGGCGCTCGTGCCAGATCCCTGTGAGCGCTGCCGCCGGAAAGCCTGTCACGACCATTGAAGGTCTTGAGAAAGATGGCCGCTTGCATCCCGTCCAGCAGGCGTTCCTCGATGCGGGAGCGTTCCAGTGCGCTTACTGCACTTCGGGAATGATTATGAGCAGCGTTGGTCTGCTGCAATCGAATGCCAATCCTACTCAGGCGGAAGTCGTTCAATTCTTGCAGGGGAACGTCTGCCGGTGCGGGACACACCCGCGCGTCATGGAGGCCGTCCGCCACGCGGCAAAAATGATGCAGGAGCGCGGGCGATGATTAACGTCGAAAGAAAATTGTTCGTCGAGCCGGAGCGCTACGAATTCACTGCCGCTTCGATCCATCAATTCGATCTGGCGCGCCGCGACTTTTTCAAAATTCTCGGCGCGGGAATTGCCGTGTTCGCGATTGCCAAAGATGCTGCGGACGCGCAGGAGACAGCGCCAGGTCACCGGAGTTTTCACAACGAAGAACTGTCAAAAGACATTAGCGCGTGGCTGCACGTCGGCGAAGACGGCAGCGTAACGGGATTCACCGGCAAGGCGGAAATTGGGCAGAACATTCGCACGGAGCTGGCGCAGAGCATTGCTGACGAATTGCGCGTGCCGTTGGAAAGCGTTCGCATGGTGATGGCGGACACTGCCCTGACTCCGTTTGACGCGGGAACTTTTGGCAGCAGAACGACTCCTACCATGACGCCACACTTGCGCCGCGTCTCCGCTGCGGCCAGGGACATTCTCGTGGAGGCTGCTGCAAAAGAATGGGGCCTCGCACCGAAAGGATTAGTTGCCGCCGACGCGAAAGTCACCGACCCCGCATCGGGCCGCTCGCTTACGTATGCGGAACTCGCCCGCGGCAAGACCCTTGCGCAAAGTCTCCCGCCGGAAGATCCCATTACTCCACCGGCGGAGTGGACCGTTGCCGGAAAACCCATTCCAAAGGTTGACGCCCGATCGTTTGTGACCGGGCATCACCAATACACCACAGATATCTCGCTTCCGGGCATGTTGTATGGCAAAGTGCTGCGCCCGCCGTCGTTCGGGGCCACGCTGATTTCCTTCCGGCAAAGCGAAGCAAAGCCGACGCCGGGAGTTTTCGTCGTACGGGACGGGTATTTTGTCGGAGCGGCAGCGCCCACGGAACGCGAAGCACAAGAAGCGCTCGACGGGCTTAAAGCGGAATGGAAAGAGGTTCCGCAGATTTCCAATAAGGAACTCTTTGCTTACCTGAAGCAGAACGGTGCCGCCAACACCGAGGACCGCTTCCGCAAGCAAAAAGGTTCCGTGGAAGATGGGCTGGCGGTCGCGGCGCACCGGCTCGACGCGTCTTATACCGTTGCGTACATCGCTCATGCTCCGCTCGAGCCGCGCGCGGCCGTGGCGCAGTGGGCTGCTGGAAAACTCACCGTGTGGACCGGCACGCAGCGGCCATTCGCCAACCGCGATGAGCTTGCGGCGATTTTCCATTTGCCGGAGAGCAGCGTGCGCGTGATTGTGCCGGACACCGGCTCGGCGTACGGCGGGAAGCACACCAGTGACGCTGCGATCGAGGCCGCTCGTCTGGCACGTGCTGCTGGCCGCCCCGTCAAGGTGGTGTGGACGCGCGAGGAAGAATTCACCTGGGCGTATTTCCGTCCCGCTGGTGTCATCGAAATCAAGAGCGGCATCTCCGGCGACGGCACGCTGACAGCTTGGGAATTTCACAACTACCATTCAGGGTCATCGGGGATTGAGACTCCCTACGTCGTTGCGAATCAACGAACCGAATATCATGCCGTGCCTCTCATTTTGCGCAGCGGTTCCTACCGCGGGCTTGCCGCGACAGCAAATCACTTCGCGCGCGAAACCCACATGGATGCGCTCGCGAGCGCGGCGAAAATGGATCCCCTCGATTTCCGCATGAAGAATCTCTCCAATCCGCGGATGCGCGCGGTGCTCGAAGCTGCCGCGAAATCCTTCGGCTGGCCGCGCAAGAAAACACATGACGGACAAGGATTCGGAGTCGCTTGTGGTGACGAGAAGGGCAGTTATGTAGCAACGTTCGCGGAAATAGCCGTGGATAAAAAATCGGGCGCGGTTCAAATCGTGCGCCTGGTCGAAGCATTCGAATGCGGCGCCATCGTCAACCCCGATGGTCTGCGCAACCAGGTGATTGGCGCGATGATTCAGGGGCTTGGCGGAGCGCTCTTCGAAGCCATCGAATTTGAAAACGGCCGCATCAAGAATCCGCGTTTCTCCAGCTATCGCGTGCCGCGGTTCCGCGACCTGCCAGAAATCGAAGCGACCCTGCTTGACCGCAAGGATCTTCCTTCGGCCGGCGCCGGTGAGACGCCGATCATGGCTGTGGCCCCGGCCATCGGCAATGCGATTTTTGACGCCACTGGCATTCGCCTCAACAATCTGCCGATGATTCCCAACGGACTTCCTCCAGCGCAAGATGAACGAATGAATCTTCTTCTCGGATCGGAAAAAACTCTCGCATGAAGCGCATCCTCTTAGCTTTAGGACTCACCGCCACACTTTTGCTTGTTGGCGGATGCAAAAAACAGCCGAGCGACAACGACGCCATTCGCGCCGGCATCATGCAGCACCTCACCGCGGTCGGTACTCTGAATATGAGCGCCATGGACATGGACGTCCGAAGCGTTTCCATCAATGGCAATCAAGCGCACGCCGAGGTTGTATTTCGGCCGAAGACTGGCGCACCCGCTGGGGCGGGCATGCAGATCGCCTACAACTTGGAAAAACGCGATGGCGCGTGGGTCGTACAAAAATCACAATCTGTCGACGGGATGATTCAGCACACGGATCCGAATAAAAATCCGCATCAGAACCAGGATGTGCATTCCGGCAGTCTGCCGAATTTCAACGACATTGTGAATCCCGCCGGTGCGCCCGGCCAGGGTGCGCTGGCCCCGGGTCATCCGCCCGTCAATGCGCCGCAGCCAAATTCACAATCGAGTGGGACGGATCAAACTCCAGTCAAGAAACCCCGGTAGAACCAGGGGTCATCACGACTCTTTTTGCGCGATCTAAGTAGTCTAATTTAGACTAGTCCCTCAGACCGTTTTGTCCTTCGCGTAGCACAGCGATTCCATGTTGCATTCGAGGCATTTCGGTTTGCGCGCATGGCAGATTCGGCGTCCGTGCCAAATCAGCTGGTGGGAAAACTGAATCCATTTGTTCTGCGGAATGATCTTCATCAAATCCTGTTCGATCTTTTTCGGATCGCCATTTCGCGACAAATCCAGGCGGTTGGAAAGACGCAGCACATGCGTATCCACCACTACTCCGCTGGCGATTCCATACGCCGTGCCCAGCACTACGTTGCCGGTTTTTCGCGCCACGCCCGGCAGCGTGAGGATTTCTTCCATCGTACGCGGCACTTGCCCGCCAAACTTTTCAAGGATCGCTTTGCTCGCGCCCATCACCGATTTCGTCTTGTTCCGGAAAAATCCTGTCGGCCGGATGTCCTGCTGCAACTCGCTCGGCGTGGCGTATGCGAATGCTTTCGCATCTGGATATTTCTTATAAAGCGTCTCAGCTACTTGATTGACGCGCACGTCCGTGCACTGCGCGGAAAGAATCGTAGACACTAGCAATTGAAAAGCATTCTCGTGTTTCAACTCGCAAGTCGCATTGGGGTACGCGTCGTCCAATTTCGCGAGGATTTCCGCGACGCGCTTGGGCTGCGTTCCCGCCGCGCGAGCCGGCTTGCCAGTCTTGGCTGGCTTCGCGGATTTTGCCGCTTTTGCCCTTGTTGGAGCGGATTTCTTCTTCGGCAGTTTTTTCTTCGATTTCATGGCCATAGGAGCCAAAACTATATCATGGAGGAAAGAGCCGCGAGCAATCTGCGAAAAGCCTTTCCACGGTGGCTGTGCTGATTTTTTTCTTCCGCGGGAATCTCTGCGAATGTTTTTCCGAGGGCAGGGAAGTAGAATGCCGGATCATAACCAAATCCACCGGAACCGCGCGGCCCCTCCAAGATTTCTCCGTCAACGCGATCCGTCACAATCGCCATGATGTGCCCTCTTTGTGCCAATGCAATCGCGCAAACGAAATACGCAGCGCGCTCGGATCCCGCCTTGCCGCGCATCTCGTCCAACAGTATTTCAATCCTTTGTGCGTTTGTTGCCTGCGGCCCCGCGTATCTAGCGGAATGAACCCCAGGCGCTCCGCCTAGAGCGGCCACGACAAGACCGGAGTCATCGGCGAAGACTGGTCCGTTCGCGTGCCGCGAATAATGCAGCGCCTTGCCCGCTGCATTTTCGGCGAATGTTGCGAAGTTTTCCTCGAACACCGGAAGCGCCTCGAAATCTGGCAACAGCGCAAGATCAACGGGAAGCAAGGATACGGATGGTGTCACCAGGCCGCGATATTCGGCGAGCTTCCCTGGGTTGGACGAAGCGAGAAAAAGCTTAGCGGGCGCGCGCACTGAATTTTAGGGGCAAAAGGGCTCGTTGTTCTTCCGTCAAGCGGCGAATCCCGGCGGCGGCGAGCGCCAAGAGATCCTGCATCTCGCTTCCGGAAAACGCGCGTCCCTCCGCCGTCGCTTGGATTTCGACAAAATGTCCGCCGCCGGTCATGACCACGTTCATATCCACTTCAGCGCGCGAATCCTCTTCATACGCAAGATCCAGCAGCGCGCGGTCGTCCACAATGCCGACGCTTGTAGCCGCCACCGTGTCGATCAGCGGCGAACTCTTCAAGATTCCGGCCGCGGTCAGCCGCTCGAATGCCAGCGCCAGAGCGACAAACGCTCCGGTGATGGAAGCTGTGCGCGTTCCGCCATCCGCCTGGATCACATCGCAATCGATCCACACGGTGCGCTCGCCCAGCGCTTCCTGATCCGTTACCGCGCGCAATGAGCGGCCGATCAATCGTTGAATTTCCAATGTCCGTCCGGATTGTTTCCCCCGTGTCGCCTCGCGCGGCGTGCGCTCCTCGGTGGCGCGCGGCAGCATTCCATATTCGCTGGTGACCCAGCCTTTGCCGCTACCTTTCAGAAAACTTGGTACGCCATCATCAACCGTGGCCGTGCAGATCACCCGCGTGTTTCCCAACTCGATGAGCACGCTTCCTTCGGCCGTGGAAATAAAGTCCGGTGTAATTTTCAGAGGACGCATCTGTTCCGCGGTTCGGCCGTCAGCTCGCACTCTTGCTCCTTCCGTCATCACTTCCGTACCCGAGAATTCTACGGTCTGCGCTCAGGTTGCGCCAGTTTGCCGGGCGTTTTATCCGGTGTCAACGCCGCGGAAGCCGGAGCGGGCGATGTCGGTTTGGTGCTGACCACAAATGTCCCCGTCAAATCCAGATGCCCCGCCAGCGTTTCCACTTCCTGCCCGTGAATCAGGATTTTCAGCCGCTGCACCTGCGGGACATTGGCTTCCAGGGTCCGCGTGATGGAATTCACCGCCAACTGCTCGCTGACGATCCCCGAAGGAACGGAAGTCGCCAGTGCCTCGGAAAAATCCGCGATTGCCGTTCCATCCGGCAATAAATAAAACGCAAGCAGCAAAGCGTCCGGCGGCAGCGTGCGGAACTCTGCATCCACGGGTCCCGCGAGCAGTGTGTTCAAAACCTGCTTTGATCGCAGTACCGGATCCTTCGAAAGCGGCAGTTCCACAGTGACCGGCACCAGCGTGGAATCCATCGTGTCCGAAGCCCAGAAGAGCTTAGCCTTCACCCGTGGATCGCCCGGATTGATCGTTATGGGTTGAGCCAATTCGCGCCGGGCCTGTTCTTCGCTCTGCTGCTGCAGCTTCGCGGCGCGTTTCACACGTCCGCGAAGAATCGGAAAGTAGATCGCGGCGGCAAGCAGCGCGAAGATGAATCCGCTGGCCAACATAAATTTCCAGCGCGGCGTCACCGCAGCCCTCCCGGCACAGTTGGCACTACATAGGAAGGCTTGAACGCGGCTGCCCCGCGCGCGATGGCGTCCGCGACGGCCGGCGCCATGTGGTCCAAATCGACGCGGTCTTCCACCGTGACGCTGGAAATCTCCACGGCGATGGCCGGTGCCGCCGTAGTTCGAAGCTGGCGCACGCTCGCAGTTTGTGCGGCCCCCGGCGAACCCTTGAATCGTTGTGCCAGGAATCCTTGCACCAGATCGCCAAATGTTTTGCTCAGCCCAAGAAACGGCGCTTGCGCGCGGTCCCAAGGAACCAACCCGTTCGAGTCCGCGACCTGCGGGAAATCGGAATTCACGTAGACACGCGCCGTGCCCTGCATTCCGGTCGATGAAATGTGCAACGTTACAAAAACCGCTCCGCGCTGCGCGTTCGCAGTTGCGGAGCGATCGTCAAACGAAGGGTCTTCATTTCCCTGTCGCGTCTGCACCACTTGAAACCCTTGCAGCTCGAGCGCGCGGCGAACCTGAATCGCAAGATCAAGAACGATCTCACTCTCGCGGATACCGCCGGTGCCTCGCGCGCCCGGGTCGGTTCCTCCATGAGCCGGATCAAGCACAACGATATTGAGGCCGTTTGGCTGGGCTTGCGCGCCGAATGGTGAACCTACCGATCCGGCCGCTGCTCCCTGTGGAGAAGTCGCAACCGGCGTTATGGGAGACGGCGGCGTACCAGTTGCAGGCTGCTGAGCCTGTGGGGGAGTTTGCGACGGGGAAACAAACACCGCGCTCAGAACAGTCGCTGAGAGCAGTCCAATCAGAGAGAGAAACCTGCTTCGGAAGACGTTTTTCACTTAGAGCAGCATACCAAATCCGCACCGCAAAACGGGCCGCTCCGACTTCTCAAATGCGCCGAAGGAGGGACGGTCCCTCTGGCTACTGCGGCGCAGGACTCTCCACGAAATTCAATGGCTTGAGATTCGCTTTTCGAAGCAAGGCATTGACGCCCGCCAGGTCTTCCTTTTGCAACGCGGCCCATTGGGCCAGCGTTTCCTGGGCAGCTTCATCCCACCGCTCGCTCGCCATTGCTGCATCAGTCCCCGGCCCCAGATCGGAACTGTCCACAACAGTCAGGAGACCGGTCAGCGCCGCTACTACTTTAGAGAGAGGTTCACGCTCCTTGCCGGGAGCGGCCAGCCCAAATAGTCCAAACCCGGCGTCACTGTCAGTCTCCGTCGCTGCTTCCAGTTTCTTTTCCAGCCCTTCCCATGCCGATAGAAGTTCGGGGTTGCCCGTTACTTCTTTCTTGCGCGCGTTGATTTGCTTTCGCAGGTCACCGGCCTGCTGCAACGCCACTGAGACTTCCCCCAATCTTGCTGCGTGCTTTGACGCCAGGCTGAACTGCCGCGCCAGCGCGTCCTGCGGTGTCTTGACGCGCGGATCCAACTTAATTGTCAACGGCTGCGTGCTGCTCTTCCCGTTCGCGGTGAGCTTCACGGTGTAGTTGCCGGGCCCGGCCATAGGCCCGGCTGGCCCCCAAAAAGATCTGCGCACACCCTTTGGCAGAGCATAACGAAGATCCCATACGAAGCGGTGCATTCCCGCGTCAGTCAGAAGTGGTTTCGGGTCACGTATCCACTCCACCTGAATCGGGACGTCGTTTGGATTTGTCTTGCGCAAGACCTCATCGCTCGCAAATCGCCGCACCAGCTTGCCTTCCGAGTCGAAGATCTCCAATTGGATGGGCGATGACGCCTTTTCCTTCAGGTAGTAATCCAGCAACGCGCCTTCCGGCGGATTCGCCGCCAGCGATTCATCCAGGGGTACTGGCGTTCCTTGATCGGAGCTCGAGCGCATGCGAATTGCAGTTTGCGGGCGAAATAACCACACAGCGGCCGCTGCTGCACGCGACTCCATCTGACGCAGTGGTGTCACATCGTCCAGTATCCAAAACGAGCGCCCAAACGTAGCAACAACCAAATCATTCTCGTGCACCACCAGGTCGCGCACCGAGGTCACCGGCAGATTGAGCTGCAACGACTGCCAATCGTCTCCATCATTGAAAGAAATATGGACGCCCTTCTCCGTGCACGCGTAAAGCAGTCCTTTTCGAACCGAATCCTCCCGCACACAATTTAGAAAACTGCCCTCGGGAATTCCGTTCGAGACGCGTTGCCAGGTCTTGCCGAAATCGCGCGTGCGATAGAGATAGGCTTGATAGTCGTCGAGGCGATGCCTATCCACCGCTGCATACGCCGTCCCCGCGTCGGAATGCGACGCTTCAATATGCGTCACTTTGCTCCACGGCGTCAGCTCCGGCGGCGTCACGTTCTCCCAAGTTTTCCCTTCGTCTTGTGTCAGATGAATCAACCCGTCGTCCGTACCCGCCCAGATTTCTCCCGCCTTCACAAACGATGGCGCAATCGTGTAAATCACGCCATGGCGTTTGCCTTTCGGCACATCCGCAGCCGTCGCGGGATCCAGATTGGGTGGCACGCCGGGATCTTCGCGCGTGAGATCGGGGCTAATCACCTGCCACGAGCTTCCTCCATCCGCCGTTCGAAACAAGACTTGCGAACCGAAGTACAGCACATGCGGGTCGAGCGGCGAAAAAACCAGCGGCAGCGTCCACGTGCTTCGGTACTTGCCAGGATGCGCCAGCGTCGGCGGAAGTTCCTGCACTTCTTCGTCACTGAAATCCTGCCGGGCCACTGCGCCGCCGAACACCACGCCTGAATTCAGCGGGTCCGGCGCGATGTAACCATTTTCGCCGCCCGCGTCCATCGGCCGCCAATCATGAAAATTCAGCCAAAGGTAACGGCTGCGGCTTGGAGTGGCTATCGCATTACTGTCCTGCTGCGCGCCGTACACCCAGTAAGGAAACTGGTTATCCGTCACTACGTGATAGAACTGCGCCGTTGGCTGGTTGAACCAGGAACTCCACGTTTCACCTCCGTTGCGCGACACAATCGCTCCCTGGTCGCAACCGAGAATCATCCTCCGCGGCTCATCGGGATCAATCCACAGTTCGTGATAGTCGTCGCCCCCGGGCGCGCCTTTGAAAGCTGTAAACGTCTTCCCTCCGTCGCGCGACTGGTAAGTTGTAGTGTTCGGAACATAGACAGTGTCCGCATTCTTGGGGTCCACGCTGAGCTCTCCGAAATACCACCCGCGCCCCCAGACGCGCCGGTCAGTCGAAACCCGTTGCCAACTCTGCCCGCCGTTGTCAGAACGAAAAAGCCCGCCTTCCTTGGCATCCACGATCAGGTAGATTCGCCGCGAGTTGCTCGGCGCAAACACGATGCCGATCCTTCCGAGTCCCTCCGCTGGCAATCCTTGCCCGCTTACATGCTCCCAATGGTCGCCCCCATCACTCGAGCGATACAGCCCGCTGCCCGGGCCGTTCGAAGGAGCGTAGATGCTCCACGGCGGCCTTCGCGTCTGCCACAGCGATGCGTAAATCACTTTCGGATTGCCGGGCTCGAAAGCAAGATCGATCGCCCCGGTGTTTTCGTCGTGAAACAGAATCTTTTGCCAGCTCTTTCCTCCATCTTTCGAACGGAAAACGCCTCGCTCCGCGTTCGGCCCGTAAGCGTGACCCAGCGCCGCCACGAAAACCTTGTTCGCGTCACGAGTGTCCACGAGGATTCGCCCGATCTGCCGCGAATCCTCCAGCCCGATGTGCTTCCACGTCTTGCCGCCGTCGGTGGACTTGTACATTCCATTCCCGTAAGAGATTGACGAGCGCATGTCCGCTTCGCCCGAACCCACGTAAATCACGTTCGCATCCGACGGCGCAACCGCAATGGCCCCAATCGACGCAATCGCCTGCGAATCGAAAGTGGGGTTCCAAGTTCGCCCCGCGTCATTCGTTTTCCAGACGCCCCCGCCCACGCTCCCGAAATAGAAGACCTCCGGTTGCCCGCGCACTCCCGTCACCGCCAGCACGCGCCCTCCGCGAGGCGGCCCGATCAGGCGCCACCGCAGCTCCTGGAATAACTTTGGGTCGAACTGTTTTGGTGCATCAGGCGCGGCAAACACCTGAACCAAAGCACAGAGCACAAATAGGACAGACAGTGATGCAGGAACAAAAAGGCGCAGTTTCACGTTCGAAGTCTCCCGTCACAAGGCAAGCATTCAAAGACTGCTGAGTATATCTCAGCCCCATAACAAAACCGCCCGGCTCTTCCGAACTCGACGGCAGCATTCCTAATCCGTCACAAACGCTCAATTAACGGATGCAAAGGTGCCAGCTTTCCGTTACCTTTCTGGAATGGGTCGCCTTTTTGGTGGACCCGATACTTTCGCCATGCCTCCCTCCCCAAACTCCAACTTAGTTGAAATCCAGGGTCTGACCAAAAGCTACGGCGCATTTGAGGCCGTGAAAGACCTTAATTTGTCCGTCGCCCACGGAGAAATATTCGCGCTGCTCGGTCCGAATGGTGCGGGTAAGACCACCACCATTCGCATGCTCATGGGAATTCTCGCCCCCACCGCCGGTTCCGCGAAAATCGACAATCTCGATTGTTTTCTGGATCGTGTCGAGGTCAAACGTCGCGTCGGCTATCTCCCCGACGAGCCCATCTTTCACGATTATTTGCGCGGCAGCGAAATCATCCGCTTTTCGGGAGAAATGCACGGGCTAAAGCGCGGCGAAATCGAGGACCGCACGCGGCTCCTCCTCCAACAACTGGAACTCGGGGATGCTCTGGGAGAATTTGCAGTCAATTACTCCCGCGGCATGAAGAAAAAGCTCGCTCTGGTCTGCGCCATGCTCCACGATCCCGCTCTCCTGATCCTGGACGAACCCACCAACGGCCTCGACCCTTTTGCCACACGCGCGCTCCACGAAATCATTCGCGCCAAAGCCGCCGCGGGCAAAACCATTTTCTTCAGCACCCATCTTCTCGATCAAGCCGAGAAACTGTGCACTCAGATCGCGATTGTCGCCAAGGGACGGCTCGCCGCTCACGGTACTTTGGCCGAACTCCGTGCCCGCCTCACAGGCGACAGCTCTCTAGAAGAAATCTTCTTCTCGGTCGCCGGAGAATCCGGCGGCGTGCCTAGGCCATGACTTCCTCTCGGCCCATCGGTCTGCCGCGAACGGTCTGGTTAATCGCCCGTTTAGCCCTGCGCCGCCAGCTCAATCTCTGGCAGAGCGCGCGCCTTTGGAACAGGAAAAAAAATCCTGTTGGCTCAGCTCCGGGCGAGGCAGTGTCTCGTTCCGGCACTCCCGCAAAGTCCTCGGGAAAATCCGCCTTGAGCATTTTTCTCCTTTTGATCATGGCTTTCAACGGATTCAATATCGCTTCGCGCGGCTTAATCAGTCTCTCCAGCACTTCCCGCAATCTCTCCGTACCTTCCGACATGATCCCTGTCAGTACTTATACGGAAGGCAAGCTCGTCGAAGCCGAAAAAGCTCTCAAAGTTGTTCGACAACTTCCCGATCCCACTGAGCGCGAGAAATACGTTGGCCTGTGGGAGCGTCACCTCGATCAACTATTCCTTTCTGAAGTTCGAGGCGAGGGCCTCTCTGAGGAGGACGAAAACAACCGCTGGCAGCAAATGCACGAAGTCTTCGCCCAAAAGGGCGCTGCTGGTTTCACTCCTGCCGCCAGAGAGACGTTCTGGGTTTCCGCCGAAACCTGGCCGCGTGAGGCGCGACCAAATTCCGTCTTTCTCCGCTCCCTCAGCCTGATCGTTCTTCTGTGGATGCCCTTTATCGTGCTCGGCTCCCTCGGCCTCAACAACAAGAATCTTGGTGAAGTGGAATGGAATTTTGAGTGGCTTTATTCGTTCCCGGCTTCTGCCCGCGCCCTTTTCACCTCCAAATTATTCGTCTTTTCGTTCTTGAATCCCCTCGTTTGGCTGTTTTTCTATCCTTTTCTTGTCCTCATCTACGTTGCCGCCGGATTCGGCTTCATGGCCATCCCTCTTGGGCTCGCCGTTTTGCTCTATCTCTCCATCCTTGCCGGAGCCCTCTGCACGTTTCTCGAAGTAGCCCTTCGCAAACTTTTGACTCTCAGCCAGCTCAAGAACGTCCAGGCGCTCTTCACCATCCTCGGAGCCGTTTCCTTGTTGCTTATCTATGCTTCCTGTCTCTCCAAGCCATTGGACGATTTTCTCGTCGCGCGGGCCACAGCCATGCCCGAATTCCTCGCTTGGAATCCTTTTTCGTTGCCTGTGATCCTCGGCCTTCCCTCGGCCTCCTCTTTGCAAGTACGGCTCGTCGTATCCGTGATGGTGGTCCTCGTCTTCGCCTTCTGCTCTTTGGCTTTGCTGGGGAGCGAATGGTTGACGCGCGACGGTTTGGTCAAAGCCGGCGGGCCTTACCAGGGAACCCGTCGAATCTCCGCAGCCCCTTCTCGCGACTCTTGGCTGCGCGGGGTCGCTGCGCAGGAACTGCTTCTGCTAGCCCGTGATCGCAATCTTATGGTCCAGGTGCTTGTCGTTCCTCTCCTAGTTCCCGCGTTTTACCTGCTCATCTACTCGGGCATGGCTTCCGCCGTCAGCGGGAATTTTCGCCACGCCGCCATGATGGCCTTCGGTGTGGGTGCCTATGCCTACCTGAGCAGCGCGATGCCGCTCTTGAACCGCGAGGACAAGACACTCTGGCAACTGCTCACTTTCCCGCAATCCCTCGCTGGCATCCTGGTGAAAAAGACCGTGGTCTGGGCTGCCCTTGGCTTGCTCTATGGCGTAACCGTGCTGCTTTTTATCACCCGCTTCAGCCGCCATCTGCATGTCAGTTCCGGGGGCGAGGTCTTCCTGGCGCTTTACGGAATTGTTCTTTACGCCTTCATCGCTTCCAGCATCGGCATCCTCGCCACCAACGTTCTGGAAACGGAGCGCCGCGCCCGCACTCGAGCTGACATGATCTACCTCTATATGATTCTGGCGGCCATGTACGCCAACACCATTTATTCGCCCTCTCTGTGGACCAAGCTCGCGCAGCTCGTCCTTTCTACTTTGCTCGCCTTTGCCCTCTGGCAGAAAGTGAAGGATAACTGCCCCTATCTTCTCGACCCCGTCGCCCTTCCTCCTCGCAGCGTCAGCCTCGCCGACGGCATGATTGCCGCGCTGGCTTTCTTTGTCTTACAAGGCTTGCTATTCCTGCTTTTCCATTCCATTGCCGAATCCTCGCCGCCCGCGGAAATTACTTTTGCTTACATTTTTGCGGGCCTTATCGTCGCCGGCTTGGCGCTCTACACCTTTTGGCGGCACAATGTCCCCCATCTGTGGCAGAAGGTCGGCGTCTCCCGGACCAACGACGCCAGAGGCACGCATCCCCTTTGGCGAGGTCTTCTTCTGGGGGTCGCCTGGGGCGCGCTCGCAGCGCTGGGCGCGGTCGTTTATGTCCGCGTGCTCAACCTATTTCCCCAGGCGCAAATCTGGAAGCAGGACGCGGAACTCAGTTCCTTCCTCTCGCGCGCAGATCGCCCTATCTGGATTTGTATCTTGGTGATTGTGGCCGCGCCACTTTTTGAAGAGTTTCTCTTTCGTGGATTGATCTTTCAGGGGCTGCGTCGAACCGCCGGTCCCCTTCTAGGCATTTTGGGTAGCGCCGCGCTCTTCGCTCTCGTACACCCGCCGATTTCTGTCGTGCCGGTCTTTGGCCTCGGAATTGCCGCGGCCATCAGTTTTCAACAATCCGGCTTCTTGCTGGCCCCGATCCTCACCCATGCCGTCTACAACGCCTGCGTCATTTTCCTGAATAAGTTCTAGTCAATCCAAGACTTTAATGAACGTCGCTCATGGAGACACATCCTTTGCGGACGAAGGTGTGACGCTTGGCTAGAGTCCCACTAGGCCGTTTCCAACTCCTCGATTTCCTCCATCACCACCGGCTTCGTTCGGCGGATCCTCAACTTGTCGGTGACGAAGTAAAACAAGAAGCCGGCCATAATTATGAGCGCGCCAAACACCAGCCCGTTCAGACCCAGCACGGTTTCGTGGTTGCTCTCGACCATTGCCAGGCTGAGGAGCAGCAGCGGGAATATTCCGCAACTGATTGCACCCGTCAGCCCTCCCGGCACACGGAACCCGCGCTTCAACTCCGGTTCGCGGATGCGCAGCGCCACGAGCGTCACAAATTCCAGCATCAAGCTGATCCCGTAAAGCATGATGTCCAGCGTTACCAGCCGCTTGAACCCCAGCCCCAGGCACAGCGCCCAGCACGTCGCGCAGACAATAATGGCCACCCAGGGCGCCCGCGTCTTTGAGCTTCTCTTGCCGAAAAACTTCGGCAGCATCCCGTCTCGTGCCATCGCCAGAGGGAGTCGCGAATAACTCAGCACCAGCGCGTTGAACATCCCGAACGCGCTCATCATGCCCCCGAGCACGATCAGGAATCTCAGCCATTCGAATCCCACGATCCTTCCGCCAAGCGCTCCCGCCACGGTAGCCCACGAGCCGTCTTCTCCAAAAGTAGAGGAAGGAACGCCCGCCAAGTACACCGCCGTGAACGGCAGCACATAAGTCAGCGCAACGAGAACCACCGCTGCCATCATGGCTCTCGGATAAGTCTTCTGCGGGCGTTCCACTTCCTGCGCAATCGTCGAGGCGTTGTCCCAGCCCATGTAATTCCACATCGCCACAAGCACGCCGCCAAGCAAACCGAGCCCTGTCGCGGCAGGCGCGGCGTGTGCTTCCGTCAGGGCTCCTATTTTTAGCGGGGCCATCACTACAATCACCGCGAATGGCGCCGATAGTAGAAAGAAAAGCCATAGCGAAGTGATTCCCACCACGCGAATCCCCGCAAGATTCAGAATTGCGCAGGTCGCCACCACAAAAAGCCCAGCGTAAATCCCATGATTCCCCAGGCCAAACCACGGCGACATCTGCTTCAAATAAAATACAAACAGCGTCGGGTAGATCGCCATGTCGAAGATGCTTGCGGCCAGCGAGAGCCACGCTTCCTGGAAGCCCCAGAAGTTTCCCAATCCGCGACGAACCCAAGCGTAGTAGCCGCCTTCTTGCGGCAGCGCGCTCGATAGCTCGCCGATCATGAACGCTGTCGGTAAGCACCACAGCACCGGCAGGAATAGCAGGATCAAGATCCCGTGCCCGTATCCTGCGCCGTGAATGATCTCTTCTGTCCCATAAGTGCCGCCAGATACCATGAAAAACGTGGCCGCCACAAGCGGCCAGAGCGTAAGCTTAGCGACTCTCTTTTTTACAGTTGGAATTACGCGGGAAGGTAGCTGGGTGGGAACCGATATTGAACTCAATTTTTACTCTCGTCCTCCTAAGGGAAACTCGCGCTTGCCGCTGCGTTGACGGTCACTTCTAGAAATGACGCGAGTTCGCATTCGCAGAATACAAGAGTCGCTCCTGCATGCAAGGAAAAAATGCACTTGAGCAAATTTTTTTCTTTCTGGCCAACCGTTCTTGGGCACCATACGACTTGAAAGGGTGAGTCAGTCTGCACGACAATGAAACCAATTCGGGGCCAACGGCGTCCCACTGGTAGCGAATGCTCCCTCAGGGAATTACAAGACAAGCAGGGCAAAGTGAAAACGATAGGCGGAGGACAATAGTGCGAAAGCATGCGGGTGTGTTAGCGGTGTTCGTGGTGTGGCTGGCAGTTTTGCCTTTGGTGGCGCAAGCTCCGAGCCAGACCGAATTGTCCGCGATCCATCAAATCAAGGACGAAGGCTTCAACAATTCCAAAGTAATGGAAATCATGAGCTATCTGACCGACGTCTACGGTCCGCGCCTCACGAATTCCCCTAACATCAAGGAGGCCGCCACCTGGACCACCGGCAAGATGAAGGAATGGCAGCTGGCCAACGTCCATCTCGAGCCTTGGGGGCCCTTTGGCCGCGGCTGGTCCAACGAACGCTTTTCCGCACAAGTGATTTCACCGCGTCCGTTTCCTCTGATTGCCTATCCCAAAGCTTGGACGCCCGGAACCAACGGTCACGTAACCGCGGAAGCGGTGTTCGCGCCAATCTTAAAGGAAGAAGATATCTCGAAGTATCGCGGCCAACTGAAAGGAAAGTTTGTCTTGACCGCGGCCATCCCAGAAAATCCCGAGCGCTTTGAGCCGCAAGCGCATCGCTACACGGATGCCGAGTTGGCGGAACTCGCCACGCAGCCCGTGCCGGTGGCGAACGCCGAAGATCGCGCCGCCCAATTCCGCGCTCAGCGCGAATTCAATCTCAAGGTACAGAAGTTTCTCCTCGAAGAAGGCGTCGCCGCCTGGATCGAGCCTTCCCGCAGCGACGACGGAACCGTCTTCGTTCAGCAGGGAGGTGGCCGCGATAAGGAGAAGGATCCACCCGCTCCTCCGCGCGTCGCCGTTGCCAGCGAAAACTATGGCCGCATCGTTCGCATGCTTGAGAAAAAAGTGCCCGTCACTCTGCAGATCGATATCGAAAACAAGTTCTACGACGACGATCTGAACTCCTTTAACATCATCGGCGAAATTCCCGGCGCCGACAAAACCAAAGCCGACGAGATCGTCATGCTCGGCGCGCACTTTGATTCCTGGCATGCCGGAACCGGCGCCACCGACAACGGAGCGGGTTCCGCCGTGATGCTCGAAGCTATCCGCATTCTCAAGACCACCGGCCTGAAGATGCGCCGCACTGTTCGCATTGGCCTGTGGACCGGCGAGGAGCAGGGCTTGCTCGGCTCGCGTGCCTACGTCAAGCAGCACTTCGCCGATCCGGAAGTGATGAAGCCGACTCCAGAGCACGCCAAGCTCGACGCCTACTACAACGTTGATAACGGCACCGGCAGAATTCGCGGTGTCTACTTGCAGGGAAATGAAATGGTCGCCCCGATCTTCTCTGCCTGGATGGTTCCGTTCCACGACCTCGGCATGAACAGCCTCACCATTCGCAACACGGGCGGCACCGATCACCTGGCCTTCAATGCCGTTGGCCTCCCCGGCTTTCAGTTCATCCAAGACCCCTTGGACTACGACACGCGCACCCATCACTCCAACATGGACGTCTACGAACGCATCCAGGAGCCGGATATGAAGCAGATGGCCGTGATCGTGGCTTCCTTCGTCTACCTGACCGCCAATCGCGACGAAATGGTCCCGCGCAAGCCTCTGCCGAAACCCCAGCCCGCGCGCCCGTCGATGTAGGGCTCGCCTTCTGTTTACCCCGACCGGTCGGGGAGGCGAGCCGCGGTTTAGTCGAATAGGCGGCCGCTCTTTGCCAGGGAAGCAGGCCGCCTCACCCACTCCTCCCTGCGCCGAACATCAATTGTCGAGCCACCTTTTTCTACGGTCACTCCGTGACATTCGCGCCCGCCCGTCGTCTGATACTGCCAGGGGGATGCTATGACCTCGTTCTGGCGCGACCTTCGCCATGCTTTGCGGTTTCTTCGCCTTAGTCCCGGCTTCACTTTCGTCGCCGTCCTCACCCTCGCTCTCGGTATCGGAGCCAACACTGCCATCTTCCAGCTCATTGATTCCATCCGCCTGCGCACCATTCCGGTCAAGAACCCCCAAGAGTTGGGCACCATCCGGATTGCGGACCGCCACTGGGGTTCCGGCCAGTTTTCGAGCCAGTATTCCCAGCTCACCTTTGCCATGTGGGAGCAGATTCGTAAACGCCAGGAAGGATTCGCCGAAATCGCGGTGTGGTCCGACGAGCAGTTCAATCTGGCCACGGGCGGCGAGGTCCGCAAAGCAAAAGGCATCCGCGTCAGCGGCGATTTCTTTCACGTCCTTGGGGTCGAGCCGATTCTTGGGAGGCTGCTTGGTCCGGAAGATGACCAGCCGGGTTGTGGCACCGCCGGAGCAAACATCAGTTACGCATTCTGGCAGCGAAATTTTGCTGGCGATCCGTCGGTGATTGGGAAACGCGTGACCCTAGATGGCAATTCGTTTCAAGTGATCGGCGTCACGCCTCCTGGTTTCAATGGCATTTCTATTGGAGACACTTATGACGTTGCCGTGCCCATCTGTGTCGAGCCCATCCTCAGCCCGCGCAACAACCGTCTCACGCTCCGTCACGCCTGGTGGCTCGCCACTATCGGCCGCTTGAAACCTGGATGGACTATTGCCCGCGGCAACGCCCAAATCCTTGCCGTCACGCCCGCCATTTTGCAAGAAACGATTCCGCCGGTTTATGACGCCGAGAGAGTGAAGAAGTATCTCGAATACAAACTCGGCGCGTTTTCCGCGAGCACGGGATTTTCCGAGTTGCGCCAGGATTCCGAGACCTCTCTGTGGTTGCTCCTGGGAATCTCCGGCCTCGTCTTGCTCATTGCTTGCGCCAACCTGGCCAACTTGATGCTCGCCCGTACCAGCGCTCGGGAGCGGCAAATCACCATCCGGCGGGCGCTCGGAGCCACGCGCTGGCGTATGGTTCGTGAACTGCTTTCGGAAAGCCTGCTGCTCGCAGCAGCGGGGTCAATTTGTGGACTGTATTTGGCTTTTGCGATAAGCCGCATGCTTGTGGCTTTCTTCAGCACGCAGCAAAATCAGGTTTTTCTCGATCTCGGAGTGGATTGGCGCGTCCTGGCTTTTACAACCGCCCTCGCGGCCCTGACAACCGTCTCCTTCGGGTTGGCGCCCGCCTTGCGTGCCACGCGCGCGGAGCCGGCCACGCTACTCCAGTCAGGAAGCCGCGGATCGACTGGAGGTCGAGAGCGCTTTAGTCTTCGGCGCATTCTCATCGTTTCGCAAGTAGGGCTATCCGTTGTCCTTTTGATGGGCGCGCTGCTCTTTGTCCGCAGCTTGCGGAACTTGACGACCCTGAATGTTGGTTTCCAGCAGACCGGAATCTTAATCACCAGCGTCGATTTCGCGCGCCTTCAAATTCCCGAGGAGCGCTATACCGAATACAAACGGGACCTCGCGAAGCGCGTGCAGGCCATCCCTGGCGTCGAATCCGCCGCCCACGCCATGCTCGTCCCCTTTGGCGGAAGCACCTGGAACGACGGCGTCCTCCTCGAAGGTTCCGACCAGGACGCAGGTGACGCCTGGCTGAATTATCTCGGCCCGGGCTATTTTAAGACCGTTGGGACGCCGCTCCTCGCCGGACGCGATTTCGATGATCGCGACACCGCAACTTCCGTCAAGGTCGCCATCGTGAATCAGGCATTTGCGCGCAAAATTCTCAAAGGCTCTGATCCTCTCGGCAAAAGATTCCGCATCCACGAACCGCCGGGAAATCCCCGGCCTCTCTATGAGATTGTGGGAGTAACGGGCGACAACAAGTTTCAGGACATGCACGAGGAGTTTCTGCCGTTCATGTATTTCCCGGCTACCCAGCAGGAAAAGCCCAGCCCCGACGACCAGATCCTCATTCGCTCCTCGCTTCCCTTGACGAGCCTCATGATTTCCATGAAAGAAACGATTGCCGATGTGAATCCCGGCATCGACCTCGACTTCAAAGTCTTCCAGACACGCATCCACGACTCCCTGCTGCAAGACCAATTGATGGCCACTCTTTCGGGCTTCTTCGGATTCCTGGCCGCGCTCCTCGCGGCCATTGGGCTCTACGGCGTCATGTCCTACATGGTGATCCAGCGCACCAAGGAAATTGGAATCCGCATGGCCATTGGGGCGAAGCGCGCCGACGTCCTGCGCATGATTCTTCGCGAAGCCACTGCGCTTACCGTCACCGGCTTGGTGATTGGCGCAGCCCTCGCTCTTGGCGCGGCGCAAGCGGCCAAGTCATTGCTCTACGGCTTGAAGCCTCGCGACCCGCTCACCCTGGTGATGGCGGTAGTTACTCTGACCGCCGTCGCCGCGCTCGCCAGCTTCTTGCCGGCCTATCGTGCCTCCAAGCTCGATCCTCTTACAGCCTTGCGTTATGAGTAGCTCATCGCCTGGTTGGCAGCCCTTCCTAGCTTCATGCACTCTATCTTTTTTCAACTAGAAGCTGTCTCGAATGGAGGCTGTTGCTCCGCCTCGGGAATAACTTCCGGTTTGCCCGTCCACGATCAGCAAACACTAGGCGACATATCGTTACTAAACTGGCGCTTCACATCCGCGGCCGCCTCCCAGGCGTTTCTCTGAACTAGCCGTTTTCGACGCGCGCCTTTATATCCGAGTACGCCGCATCGATGAGCCTGCTTAGCGCTGCGGCGTTTGTGGCCGTTTCCGGTCTCAGCTTCACATGACGCATGAACTTGCCGGTGCCTTGCAACAAGCAAGTCGGATCCGGCAACGCTGCGCCGTGAAAGAACCCCACGTTTACATGCGAAGTGAATACATTGACGTAGCCGAAGGGCGCATCTCCCAGACATGCGACCGGACAGCCGTCATGCAAAAGCTCCCGAACTTCGTCCCCGCATTTTCGCATCACCTGAAACCACCGGTGCGCGATGGCGCCCAATTCACCGGCATGCTCTTTCATCCACGCATCGATGGCGGGATCCCGCTCGACAGCGCCGTCGAATCGCAGCAATTCCGTTTTCATCGTTGCTCCACTTTCTGCTTTCGAGATCTATGGTTACGTAGCACCCTTACCTTCCCTCCAGCAAAATCCCTCGTCTGGAACACTCGTTCTTGTCGAAAGAGTGTCGCTCCCGGCTAATGGCGCAGTCTTTTATAACCCGGATCATCCGTGCCCCGCTTATCGGCAAACCGGAAGTGCGCGCTGAGCAGCGCGTTGTTCAGGAGGGTTAAAGTCCCTCTGGCGCTCAAATGAGGGGCGCCATATCCAAGAAGCGGGGTTCGCAGCCTCGCTGGCCGGAGAAAGTGGAAGGTATGGAGAGGTCTAAAC
>WNFR01002123.1_pt1 | contig 23771 bp, 17 predicted proteins | sample 5400221 | NCBI WGS metagenome assembly WNFR01 (sample SAMN13153357, study PRJNA577476) | soil metagenome | isolation source: 40 cm soil under Madrone tree | place: USA:California | collected 2016-06-14 | reverse complement strand
GAAATGACGCGCGCGTAATCGGCGATGGCCTCATCATATTTCTTTTCCTCGAGATATAGCTGGGCCAATGCCGCGCGGATCGTAACGTCCTTTGGATCGGCCTTCAGGCGAGTGGTGAAGACCGCCTCCGCCTTGGCCGGATCGCCGGCGCGGGCGTATAGGCGGGCAAGTGCCGTGATGAGATCATCTTTGGATGGCTGCGCGCCGTACGCCTTTTCGAGCAGGGCAACCGCTTCGCTGGTTCGCCCGGCCTTATCGTAGAGTTCGGCGGAAACGATATCGTAGAGGGGGTTTCCCGGATCGCCTTTGGCGAAAGCGAGCGCCTTTGCCAAGCCTGCCTCCAAACCGCCGATCTCAGATGCCACACGGATCAGGTCACCCTTGAGCGAGTTGTTGTTAGGATCTCGGGTGAGAGCGGCCTCCAACACAGTACGCGCCTCGGCAAACTCCTTTGCCGCGTTGAGCAGCCCCAGATAGCGCGACAAGACCGGGGCAGATTGGGGCGCTAGTTCGTGCACACGCTTATACGTGCTGATCGCTCCCTCCGTGTTACCCGAGGCGATTTGAACTCGAGCCTTGGCGTCGAGAACATCGGGATTGTCGGGAAATTTGTCAGCCAGCTCGGCTGCCGCTGCGGCCGCGGCCGCCCAATCTTGCCGCGCGCCGTACAAATGGATCAGCGCAATTCCGGGAGCCGTATTATTTGGCGCGGCTTCGCGCGCACGGTTTACATAATCGGTGGCTTCCGACCACTGCTTCTCTGCGCGCGCGATCTCGGCGAGGCCTAGTAGGGTAGCGACGTCATTGGGTCGCTCCGAGAGGATGATACGATAGAGCTTTTTGGCGTCTTCGATTCGGCCGATTGCCAGGTAGAGCGGCGCCAGCGTCGCGCTTATCGTGACGTTCTTCGGGTCAGTCTTGAGCCGGTTGGTCAAGACGGCTTCGGCTTTGGGCAAGTCGCCGGTGCGGCCGTACAGACGCGACAGGGCGGTCGTCAGGCCATCATCGGACGGTTTCGCCGCGACCGCCTTCTCCAACGTTGCGATCGCATCACCGATGCGATCCGCCTTTTCGTAAAGCTCGGCCACCACGAGACCATAGATGTTGCTGCTCGGATCGTTGTCGGCCAGAGCGCGCGCCTTGGATATCGCCGCATCCAAACCGTTTAATTCGGCCTCGACCCGGATCAGATCGGCATTCAAGGGCGCGTTCCGAGGATCGCGGGCGACAGCTTCTTGCAGAACCCCGCGCACCTCCGTGAAATATTTTTCGGAGTTGAGCAAGGAGAGATAACGAGACAGGATCGGCATCGAGTTCGGCGTAAGCTCGTAAGCCCGCCTGTAGCTGGAAATTGCGCCCTTCGTGTCGCCGGCTCCGAGCTCGGCTCGCCCTTGCGCTTCGAGGACGTTGACGTCCCGTGGGAATTGCACAGCGAGCTCGGCAGCTACGGTCTTGGCACTGTTCCAATCTTGACGCAATTCGTAGAGGCTTACCAGCTTGAGGCCGGGGGCCGAATTACTCCGTGCCACCGTGCGTGCCCGGTTGATCACATCAGTGGCTTCTGACCATTTCTTCTCGGAAATGTAAATGTCCGCGAGCCCGAGGAGCGCAGTAGTATCGTCTGGTTTCTTTGCAAGCAGATCTCCGTATATCTTCTTGGCTTCCTCCATGCGCCCAGTCGCCGCGTACAGCTGCGCCAGATCGCGTGTGGCCGCGGGGAGTTCGGGATCGATCGCCAAGGCAGCGCGAAACGCGGTCTCTGCCGCGGGATAATCCCGTTGAGCAGCCCGGACCACGCCAAGTAAGGTGTGGTATATCGGATTCTTGGCATCGCGGTTGATCAGCGAGGTGGCGACTTCAGCTGCTTTGTCAAACCGTCTGGCACGCAGCTCGCTCACGACGAGCGTCGGTCCTGCTACGGATGCGCCGGCGTCGGTAGCAAACACCTGCTCGAGTGTCGCGAGACCCTGCTGACCCTGCCCGGTGTCGATCTCCGAAATGCCGACCCTTGTCTTGATCGTCGGGTTATCCGGGTCGAGAGCGGCGGCTTTTTCGAACTGCTGCAGGGCGAGGTCGGGCTTGCCGTCAGCCATGTAGGCGTTGCCGAGAAGAGCCAACGTCGCCGCGTCCGCCGGCATCTTGTCGAGCAACGGCTTGAGGTATTCGATGGCACGGGACGCGGCCCGCTGCTGCAAGGCAGCGCTCGCGATGAGCCGCGTCGCCCTCGCGTCGTCCGGCATGCGGCTTAGGTATTTGCCTAATATGCTTTCCGCCTGAGCAAATTGTCCAAGTGCCAGTTTCGTCGCCCCCTGCAGGTAGTAACCTGCCGGGAAAACCGAAAAAGCAGGGCCGATGCGATCGAATATCCGATCCGCTTCGGCAAATTTCTGCTGCTTGGCGAGCTCCAAGCCGCGCAGGTAATTTGCCATCAAATTGTTTGGAGAGGCTTTGAGGATGGGATCAAGATCCTCGTCAGCGGCCTTAAACTTGTCCCGCGCTACGTTGACGTTGGCGCGGCTCAAATGAGCCAGCACATTCTTAGGATCTATCTTTAACGCCTGATCGAAGAAACGCATGGCCCCGTCTTGGTCGCCCCGGATCCGCAGCATCTCTCCTTTAACCTGCAGAGCTTCGGACGAGCCCGGGTTGGTGGCAATCGCTTCATCGATGAACTTGTCGGCTTCTGCGGGTTTGGTTCCGGTCAACAGACGTGAGAGCTGTATTCTTGGCCTCACGGCGCTGGGATCCAGTTGGATCGCTTGACGCAGCAGCGCCTCCGACTTGTCCCGATCGCGCATACCCGCAGCGGCGGCACTAAGGGCAGTCCTGATCTTGCTTTCGAGGACCGGGTTCCGATCCCCCGGCTGGATCAGGTCTACGAGGTCCGCGAATTTGTCCTGACGAAGCAAGGCATCTGCCAGTACCGGTACGTAGTCTTCCTCATTGCCATTGCGTTCGCGGGCCGAACGCGCCTCGCGCTCCGCTGATGCGACATCGCCGAGCTGGAGATATACTTCCGCGAGCCGCGCGTGAAGGGCTGGGTCCTGCGGCGACTCTCGGATGGCGTTGCGCAGCTCGATTTCAGCGGCCTTGAGGTTTCCCTTTGATGGAGGCGGTAGTCTCTTTGGCGTATCCAGCGTGGCAGGCGAGCACGGAAATGCCGGCGGCGAAAGCCACGCAGCGCCATAAACGACGGCATTGAGGCTGGGGCATCGCCTTTCCTTTCTCCCGCAAATGACCGTTACGCATCGAGGCCAATCTGGTGCTGCTGCATCAAGTCGTAGAGCGTGGGCCGGCTGATCCCGAGCAGCTTTGCCGCTTTCGACAGATTGGAGCCGGCCTGGGCGAGAGCCAATTGCAGTACTTCGCGCTCGGCGCGGGCACGCGCGGCGCGGATGCCGAGCGACTGCGGTTCCTCTCCCGGCGCCGAAAGACCGAGATCAGCGGCCGAGAGCAGTGGCCCGTCGGCCATCACGACCGCGCGTTTGACACGGTTCTCGAGCTCGCGCACATTGCCGGGCCACGGATGCTCCTTGATCGCTGCGAGCGCTAAGGAGGCAAAGCCCCGCACCGGGCGACCATATTCCGAAGCGAACCGTCTGAGAAAGCAGCTCGCCAGCACCACCACATCGCCGAGGCGTTCGCGAAGTGGCGGCACTCGCACCGTTACCTCGTTCAATCGATAATAGAGGTCTTCTCGAAAGCGGCCCTCCGCCATCAGGCGATCGAGATCCTGGTTCGTCGCACAGACAATCCGCACGTCGACTTGCACCGGCTTCCTGCCACCAATCCGCTCGACGATCTGGTCCTGCAGGAAACGCAGCAGCTTGACCTGCATGGGTAGGGGCACGTCGCCGATCTCATCAAGGAACAGAGTCCCGTGATCGGCGCTTTCGATCCTGCCGATGTTCTGCTTCACAGCCCCGGTAAAGGCGCCCCTTTCGTGACCGAACAGCTCGCTTTCGAGCAGCGTTTCGGGAATGGCGGCGCAGTTGATCGGGACGAATGGCGCCCGGACGCGCCCACTCATTTTATGGATTGCCTGAGCGAGCAATTCCTTTCCGGTACCGCTCTCTCCGAGCAGCAATACCGTTACGTCTGTCGCCGCTATCTTTTCGATGTTGCGCAATACTCGCAACATTTCCACGCTGCCAGCGATAATTCCGTCGACCGGAGATGTCGCAGCGCCTTCGGCTAACCGGCGGTTCTCGGCTTCGAGCTCGAACATGTGCTCGGCGCGGCCGACGATCAGTTGCAGTACGTCGATATCGATGGGCTTTTGATAGAAATCGTAGGCGCCCAAGGCGATCGCCCGCAACGCATGTTCGCGGGTTTCGTTGCCGGTCGCGATGATGACCTTTGTCGCCGGCGCGATCGCGAGAATTTCGGTCAACGTCGCCAAGCCTTCGGACGCTCCGTCCGGATCGGGAGGCAACCCGAGGTCGAGGATGGCTACCGGGATGGCTTCCTTTCTAATGAGGCCGACAGCCTCCTGGCGCGCTCCAGTGGGGTAGACCTTGTGGTCGGAAAAAGCCCAACGCAACTGGCGTAAAAGCCCCGTGTCATCGTCAACGATCAGCAACGGTTTCGTGTTGGGCGGCATGTCGTCTACGTCCTGGCGGAGGATGCCGCCGGCTCCCTCTCGGGGACCAGAGGTAAGATAATCCGCATCGTAGTACCAAACCCTTTTTCAGAAATTACTACGAGATCGCCTCCTGCCATGCGGATCAGCTCGCGGGTTTGAAAAGCACCGATTCCGTAACCGCCCGACTTCGTCGAGCAGAACGGCAGGAAGAGCTCGTCACGAATAAATGCGTCATCCATCCCCGGACCCTTATCAATGATCTCGATCAAAAGCTGGGTCTCGAGACGGCGCGAGGAGATGATCACGCGATCGCTCGGGCACGATGCATCAATCGCGTTTTGGACGAGGTGAGCAAGGGCGGATCTGAGCCGATCCGGGTCGATAGCCACTGCGCAGGCCCCGGCATCGTCGCGAATCACGACGGTCACTGGGCCAGCGGCGAATTCGGTCGCAACCGCGTCGATGACGACATTCGGGTTGAGCACGCGCGGTGCGCGAGGCGCGGCATCGGCCTTGAGCTGGCTGAGCAGGTTGTTCATTCGCGCAACCGAATCCTCGACTGTCCGCAGCATGTCGCGCTGAAACTCGGGGTCGTCGATATAATGTTTTGCATTGGACACGATCAAGCCGAGCTGACTCGCCAGATTCTTTATGTCATGCACGATAAAAGCGAACCGCTTGCTGTACTCGGTCAATAGTTCCGTATCGCGCAATACCCTTGTCGAGCGCTCCTCGGCGAGATAGCTGGCCGCATGACGCCCGGTCGCCCGCAGCAGGTCGAACGCCTCCCAGTTGAGGCTGACCGTGTGGTTTGCACGATCGAGTAGGACGAAGCCGACGATTTCCCTGCGATGCGACAGTGGGACCGCCAGCCAGGCTTTATCGGAAGCGAATGGCCACCCCTCGGCTGTCGGGTCGGAGGTGAGCTCCTGTATCCAGCCGCCGTCCCGGAAGCCGACAATAAACGGATCGTCGATCGCCAGCTTCCCGTCGTCGGGAATTGATGACCGCCACGCCGCTGTGGGATGATAGCCGATGCCGCGGCTCAATGACCATAGCACTCCGGCCGGGCTGTCGATGAATTCGGCTAGAGCGCGGATGATCCTGACCGGAAGCTCTTCTGCGTGTTTTGGTTCGGAAACAAGCTCGATAAACTTCAGCCACTCGACCCGATAATCGTAGCGATGCGTAAAGAAATTGCGGGAGATTAGAAATTTGAGCCGTCTGCGGATGCTCCCGGAGGAGAGCACGGTCGCAAGGACGACAACACTGCCGAAGAGCATCGCAAGCTGCAGCACCAGTCCCCAATCGCCACCGAAACCGCGCAACAGCATGCCGACGATTGCCACCGCGAGGAGGAAACAGCCGCTCGCACCCAAGGTCGCGGTGTGCAGCACGACCTCGCGGGACACATGAATATCGACCCGCCATTCTTGGTTGCGAGCCATCGCCAGCGCGAGTAACGGGGCCATGAATGCGGCAACGAGCGCTCGTCCCAGAGCGAGACCGGGGTCTACGCGGTCGCGCGTGATAAACGCATCGGAGAAAAGAAACAGCTCGTAGGCGTACAGGCCGCCGACAGCAAGACACAGCGGCCATACGTGCCATCGCCGCTGCGGCTCGGTATTGCGCCAGAGATTCTCTATCGTGAGCAGGCCCGCAACACCGAAACCGATGCGAAGTAATATTTGCGAAGTGTAAAGACCCGGAGCATAACGGTTAAGGACCAGTACCCACCCGTCATTGGCGATCGCCGCGAGACAGAATGCGAGCGCGCCAAAGAGGTAAACTCGGTCAACACCGGAGCTGCCGCCGGCCCGAATCGTCACCAGCCCAACCGCAAACAACAGCCAAGCGGAAAGCCGGATGCCGTCCAACGCGGCCAGCACGGCGACCGACAGACCACCTGAAACGGCATTTGCGCCCGCCCAAACCACCGAGGCGAGGCAGCACGCGAGGATCGCAACGCCGGTTTTGCTGGTCCGACCGCGCAAAACCATCAGCGCGATCAGGAGGATGAACGCCAGCGCGCATCCCGAATAAACCGCCTCTACTACGAAGATATCCAGGTGCGAGGCCCTATCTTGCCCCGTGATTCCAGAAGATCACGCGGGCAGTCTGCAACAATATCAGTGCATCTAGAAAAATGCTGCGATTTTTTACATAATATAGATCATAGGTGAGCTTGCGGCGAGCATCCTCTGTCGAGGCGCCATAGGGGAAATTGATTTGTGCCCAGCCGGTGATGCCCGGCTTGGCCCAATGTCGTTCGGCATAATATGGTATGGCTTTGGCCAGCTCGGCTACAAAGAATGGGCGTTCCGGGCGGGGTCCGACAAAGCTCATATCTCCGCGCAACACATTCAGGATCTGCGCGAGTTCGTCTATGCGGAGTTTTCGCATGATCGTCCCTACCCGAGTAACGCGCGGATCGCTCTCGACGGCCCAGCGGGGACCGCCATCCGTCTCGGCATCCACAAGCATACTGCGGAACTTGAGGATGGTAAAAACGCGGCCGTGCAATCCCACCCTGGTTTGCCGATAGAGGACGGGCCCTGTGCTATCGAGCTTGATCAGACATGCAGTCGCGACCAGGAGCGGGAAGGTGAGGATCAACAGACTCGAGCTGACCACAATGTCGAAGGCCCGCTTCAAGAACTCATCGACCAGGCCGCACCGGAAACCGTCGGAATAAAATAGCCAGCTGGGCTTCAAAGCCTCCAGGTCGACGGTCCGGGTCTCGCGCTCCCAAAAATCGAGGAAGTCGATCACTTTAATCCCGGCGAGCTTGCAATGCAGCAATTGACGCACCGGCAGACCACGTCGGTCGTCGGTTGCAACGACGATTTCGCTCGCCCCAAGTCGACAACCCAATTCCATCAACTGATCGGGCTCGGCCGAGGACGAGTGACCGGCCTCCGACCGAGAATGCCCACTTTTGCCCGGCACGTCGATAAACGAAATCGCAATGAAATGCTCGTTTTGTCCAATCTCGACCAGTTTGGCGATCCGGGCCGCCTGCCTGCCGTTGCCAAGGACGAGTACCCGCCTCTTCAGCAAACCACGGCCTAATGTTACCGAGAAGGTTCCACGAGTCACCGACACGCAGATCAGCCAGATCAGCGTCGCCTTCAGGGGAAAATTAGTGAGATCGGTCAATTGGTCAAGACCTTCTCGCCAATAAGTAGCCGATAGAGAAACCAGCATCAGCACAAGTATAGAAGCAACAGCTATCTTGCTGAACAGGAGCCGGAAATCCATGAAACTCTGTTGTCCGTAGAGACCGACCGAAACCATCGCGGTCACCGCGGCAAACGATAATCCCCCTGAATATTGGGCATTAAAGCTGGAGGCCCCGAGCACAATAGGTGTACCGAACTCCGACTCTGATAAAAGCTGATAAAAAGCGCCAGTAAACAACAGAGCGTCCGACGTTGCGAGAAGCAATACCGAAACCGGGACAAAATGTCGGAATAGTCTGAGCTGCATCTCGAACGGGAAAGTGTTAATGCCCCATGCCACCAACTGCTCTTGACCGGCCGCGGCTAAGGTCGCAATAGAACATAGCAGGAAGTAGCGGAGCCGTCCAGTAGACTCGCGGATTTGACTTGCCACCGTAAAAGTGAGGGTAGCGTTGACAGATTGGATCGGATTTTGCCCCCATAGATCTTTCATTAGCCTTGATTCGCGAACGTAGACGCTAATGGTTACCCGCCTCGTCGCCGTGGCCTTTCATCCCTGCAGGTCAGATCGGCTTGGCGGCTCAGCTGATGCCCATCGGCGAGGGAGCTGGGTCAAACCCGGGTCCAGCCGCCCTATCGGGTCGGGGAATTGGTTGCGATTTTCGTCTGCATCAAAAGTCGATGAGAGGCTGAAACGCGTTCGGGTTACGCGGCAGGAGCACTGGGAACTCGGTGCCGAAGCGCTCGCAATACCAAGCCTCGAACGTCGCCAAGGCCGGCAGAACTCCGATGGAGGGCTGGTCGGCATAGGGCTCGCGGTGGAGATCGTCATGGATCAGTGCCGCGACGCGGCCCAGCCGCTCACACACCTCGCCATACCCGGCATCATTCTCCGACCAGCCAGCTTGGATTAGCACACCCCCGATCTGCGCGGCGATGCAAGCTGGTCTTTCCACAATAGCCCGCGCGCTCTCGACCATGTCATTGACGAGGTGATAACGGCGATGGGCGCGGACCCGCGCGGCGGTCATCATCTCGAGCCTACGTTCGGCGTATTGCCGGAACTCCGCCTCGGCGCACTCGGCGACGCCGGCCGCCGCGAACAGTTGATCGAGATAAGCAGCGGTCACAGGTCGCCCTCGTTCACTCCCCGACACTTCCGAACATCGCCAACCGGTCTTCCCTGGTCCGCCGCAGATCCCCCTCGCGCACGGTCATCCCCGTGCGATCGAAAAACTCGAGGATCTGGATCGCGAGCTTGCGTCCGGTGCCGATGTGGTCGCGAAAGGCCGCCACGGTGATCTTGCCGTTTTGGCTGTTCTTCGCGAGAAGATGCGCGGCCGCGGCCAGTTCGGCCACGGTCGTCCTCTGATAGAAATGATCGTGCGCGACCTCGACGAGCACTCCCATTCGGGCGAGCCGGCGCAGCAACTGCCGCACCTCGTCCTCGCGAACGCGTAGGGCTTGAGCGAAGTCCCGTACTCGCGGCGGCTGGAAGCAGGTGCGCTCCATTAAAGGCTGGATGCGTTCCCACAGGCGTTGACCGGCTTGTGTCAGCCGGACCGCGTGACCGGGCAGCTTGAGCCAAGGTCCGTCGCGCCGCACGACCTCGTCGCGCGCCATCGCGGCAATCGCGGCGGAGAACACGTCGGGCGGCAGCCGAAGGTCGAGCGCAAGGCGAAGGCGGTCTTCCTCGAGACCGGGGCTATCGGACACTCTCTGATGGTGTGCAGCCAAGGCCGCCCGGACCGCCCCCACCAGTGCTTGCCAAGCGTGACGGTCAAAACCAAAGGATACAGCGCCCCCCTCGATGCGGACGATTTCCGATTTGCGCCAGATCTCCGCCGCCGCCTCGGCAGTCAAGTTGCGCGCAAGTGCGAAGCGGTTCAGATCGACCCAACCCGGCTCACCCGAAAGGAGGCAGAGCAGGGCCCGTTGCACATCCGCCTCGCCCAATGAGGCGAGCGCAGCCAGGCGGTGTAGCCGCCTGCGGCCGCGCTCGGGCGGCCAGGGATCGAGAATCAATCCGCCGCCCATGGTCCGCCGCGCTGCTTGATCGCGGAACACGATCCGGTCGCCATGCAGAGCGCCGACCACGCGATCGAGTGTGAATTGGACGAGCGCATCATCACCCGGCGCAACGCTCTGGCGATCAAGAATCGCCACGTGCGCCGGAACGCGCGCAGCACCGACATGCAGGTAGACCGGCTGCAGATGGCGCAATGCGTGTCGCTCACTAGCCGCCAGCCGAACCCGTGCGTCGAAGCGGTCGGTCGGGGCATGAAGCTCCTCGTCGAGGACCCAATCGCCGCGGCGGATACGATCCTTGTCGATCCCGGATCCGACGAGATTGAGCGCGCAGCGTTGCCCCGCGTAGCCAATTCCTGCCGGCGCGTTCTGGGCGTGGAGAGCGCGCACGCGCACAGCGAGGCCGGATGGCGAGAGGATGAGGTTGTCGGCGACCCGGACTGCGCCTGCGAACACCGTCCCGGTGGCGACCGTGCCGATGCCCGGCAGTGCAAAGCTGCGGTCGACCGCGAGGCGAAAGCGGCCACCCCGCCGGCGTTGCGGCGTGTTACGAGCAGCTTCCAGAAGCCGCGCTTCGAGCGCGGCGAGCCCGTTCCGTGTGACGGTAGAGACCGGCATAATCTCAGCCGTGGCCAAATTCGTCCGAGCGAGCAGCACACGAAGCTCGGCGGTGACATCGGCGATCCGTTCGGGGATGACGAGGTCGCATTTGGTCAGTGCGACGATGCCCCGCTCGATGCCGAGCAGATCGACAATCTGAAGGTGCTCGCGGGTTTGTGGCATCGGCCCGTCATCGGCGGCGACCACCAGCAGCACGAAGTCGATCCCGACCGCGCCCGCTAGCATGTTGTGGATAAAGTTCTCGTGACCGGGCACATCGACAAAGCCCAAGGTCTCGGCTCCGGCCACCCGACGATAGGCAAAGCCGAGGTCGATCGTGATCCCGCGCGCCTTTTCCGCCGGCAGCCGATCGGTGTCGACGCCGGTCAGAGCGCGCACCAATGACGTTTTGCCGTGATCGATGTGGCCGGCGGTGCCGACGATCATGCGTGCTGCCGGCGGTCAGCCGGCGCCGGGAAGGAGAAAGGGGTTTGGAGTGGCGCGGCGCCAGCCGGCCTCGCCAACCAGCAGATCGAGCCCCAAACTCGCCAGATCATCCGCGAAAGCGTCGGCCTCAGGGGCTTTTTCGGTATAGATGATTTTGGTGTAGGTCCGGCATTCGTCGCAGGTCTCGGCTTTTACGGGTCCGCCCGCGCCTTCGATCTCGAGGTACGCGATGCCCTTGGTGGAGTGGCAGTTGGCGCATTTGATGCGGACCAGATGCCATTCCGTCGCGCACAGCGAGCAGACGAGAAAGCGCGCGCCGGCCAGCGATCCCGTCGAATGCACCAGACTGGCCAGAGGCGGCGACGCACACACCGGACAGGTGCCGGCCCGATCCATGGCATCGCTGCCCTTGGGCGGTACCAGGTCCCCCGCCATGCGGGTCCAGTAGACCTGGAGCGCGGCGTAGACGAGACAGGCTTCGGCTGGCTCCGCTTCGCCGTATTCGAAACACACTACCTTCTCGGCGAGCGCGTCGACAGCGTCCACACACTGTCCCGCGAGGCGCTCAATTGCGGATCGTATCTCGGCGGTGAGCGCCGCCGCGTCGAGCCGATCCAAAATGACCGCCAGCGCATGCCGCCAAGACGGGCCCGGCTGCCATTTGCTTCGGTCGAGGGGTGGCGTAGCCCAGCTCGAGCATGTCTCGGGCGCGATGGCCACCGCCAGCACGCCGAGGGCTGCCGTTTGCGCGCGCGCGATTTCTGCCATGAAGGAGAGAAAGTCTGCCATCGGGTTGTCAAAGGCGAGGTCCGCAAAACGTTCGGCACGGCGGGCAAACACCGTCCTCGGATCAGGCAAACGTACGGGCGTCGGCTTGGCGATCCGGCCGATATCGATCGCATCGGCGATGCGGCTCGCACGCGTCATCTCGGTTCTTTGGCGATCTCTTCGCGAAGCCATTTGCGGTGGTGTTTCCACGCCCATCCGCCCGTGACCGAACCCTGCGTCATCGCCCGAACCGTTCCCTTGACCCAGATCGCCGCATAAACGTGGACGATCCACAGCCCGATCGTGGCAACTGCTGCGGTGGCGTGGATTACGGCCGCCAAGCGTTTCTGCTCGATAGTGAAATACTGGCCGAACCGCGCATCCCACATGACGACGCCGCTCGCGGCGAGGACCAGGATCAGGATCGTCATGCCCCAAAAGAGGATCTTCTGGCCGGCGTTGTAACGGCCGACTTCCGGGATGTTCTCGTCATGCTTGGCGACCACATCGCCGAGATGCTTCATCCAAAGGCTGTCTTCGCGCGCCCACAAATTGTATCGCCAGAAGCGGAAGAAGAGACCCGAGAAGGTCAACACCAGCGCCACCCCCATCCAAGGATGAAGGATCCGCGTCCAGGTCCCACCTCCGAACAGATCCGTAAGGAAAAATAACGCGGGATGAAACAACGACATCCCGCTCAACGCGAGGAGGATCAGAATGATCGCATTGAGCCAGTGATTGACCCGGGCGGCGGGTGTGTAGCGACCGACCGTGCCGTATTTGCGCTCGATCATTGACTGCCCCGCTCGTCGCCGCGTTCGTCGATCTCGTCGATCGTCTTCTTCGCCTGCTCCTCGTCGGTCTCTTCAACCTCGTTGGGGCCGCCGGTGACATAGTGCAGGAAGCCGAACAGAGCGGTGAGCCCTAGCCCGACGAGGGCGAGCGGCTTGGCAGCTCCCTTCCAGGCCTCGACCAGCGGACTGATTTTCGGATCTTTGGGGAGGCCCGCATAAAGCTCCGGGCGGTCGGCGTGCTGTAGTACATACATGACGTGGGTGCCGCCGACGCCGGGGGGATCGTAGAGCCCGGCCCTGTCGTAGCCGCGCTCATTGAGGTCGGCGATGCGCGTCTGGGCGAACTCGACCATGTCGGTCTTAGTGCCGAACGAGATCGCCTGGGTCGGGCAGGCCTTTGCGCAGGCCGGTTCGAGACCGACCGAGACGCGGTCGGAGCACAAGGTGCACTTGTAGGCCTTCTGATCCTTTTTGGAGATGCGCGGGATGTTGAACGGGCAGCCCTTCACGCAATAACCGCAGCCGATGCAGTTCTCCGAGATGAAATCGACAATCCCGTTCGAGTATTGGACGATGGCACCAGGTGCCGGGCAGGCTTTCAGGCAGCCGGGATCGGCGCAATGCATGCACCCGTCCTTGCGGATCAGCCACTCCAGCTTGCCCTCCTCCTCTTCGACCTCGGTGAAGCGCATCAAGGTCCAGCTGTTCTCGGTCAAATCGTGCGGGTTGTCGTAGACCCCGACATTGACCCCGATTTCGTCACGCAGGTCGTTCCACTCGTAGCAGGCTGCCTGGCAGGCCTTGCAGCCGATGCATTTCGAGATGTCGATCAGCTTGGCGACCTCTTCGGTCTCGCGCACGCTCGGCGACGGCCTCGTCGTAGCGGAGCGGCGGGTAACGTCGAGCGATTGCAGGGTTGACATGCCAGCCGCTCCCTAAACCGACGGTGTCGCGCGTTCGATGTCGACCAGAAACGCCTTGTATTCGGGCGTCTCGATGTTCGCATCGCCGACATAAGGCGTCAGGATGTTCGCGCCAAAGCCCTTCTTCGTGAGGCCGGTGAAGCCCCAATGGATCGGGATGCCGACCGTGTGAATCAGCTTGCCGTCGACGTTGAGCGGGCGGATGCGCTTAGTCACGACCGCCACCGCAATGATTTGACCGCGGTTGCTCCTGACCTTTATCGGATCGCCGTTTTTGATGCCCTTCTCCTTGGCGAGTGCCTCGCCGATCTCGACAAACTGCTGCGGCTGCAGGATCGCGTTGATCCGGCAGTGCTTGGACCAGTAGTGGAAATGCTCGGTCAAACGATAGGTCGTCGCGACCAAGGGATAATCGTCGGCCGTGCCGAACACCTCGAGATCGCCCTGGAACACGCGAGCGACCGGATTGGCGTTGACCTTTGGATGGAGAGCGTTGGCGACCGGTGCTTCAAAGGGCTCGTAATGCTCGGGGAACGGGCCATCCTTCATGAGCCCGACCGTGAACAGGCGAGCTACACCCTCCGCGTTCATGATGAAGGGGTCCATGCCCGCTTCGGGTTTCATCGCCGGCGGATAATCCGGGACATCTGCGCCGACCCACGATTTGCCATTCCACTCGATGACTTTGTGCCTCGGGTTCCACGGCTTTCCATTGACGTCACACGAGGCGCGGTTGTAGAGGATCCGGCGATTGACCGGCCAAGCCCAAGCCCAATTCGGCGCGAGACCCGAATCGTACGGGTCCGAATTGTCGCGCCGCGCCATCTGGTTGCCCTTTTCAGTGAAGCAGCCCGAGTAGATCCAGCAGCCGCACGCTGTCTTGCCGTCATCGCGCAGCTGAGCGAAACCGTCGAGCTGCTGCCCCGCCCGCATCAGGACGACGGAGGCGTCCTTGGGATCGGGTATGTCGTCAACGACATAGCCGTTAATCTCGCGCGCGATCTCTTCCGGACTCGGCGCCTCGGTGAGCTTGTAGGGCCAGTGCAAGCCGAGGATCGGATCAGGGAACGCGCCGCCTTCCTTGCGGTAAAGTTCCCGCAAGCGCAGAAACAAATCAGACATGATCACAATGTCACTGCGGCTCTCGCCCGGCCCGTCGGCGCCCTTCCAATGCCACTGCAGCCAGCGGCCCGAATTGGTCAGCGAGCCATCCTCCTCGGCAAAACAGGTCGTCGGCAGGCGGAACACCTCTGTCTGGATTTGTGCCGGATTGACGTCGTTGTACTGGCCGTGGTTCTCCCAGAAGCTCGCGGTCTCGGTTGCCAGCGGATCCATCACCACCAAGAATTTAAGCTTGCTCAAGCCGTTGATCAGCTTCTTCTTATTGGGGAACGCCATCAGCGGGTTGAACCCTTGGCAGAAATAGCCGTTGATACTGCCTCGGTGCATCAGCTCGAACATCCGCAACACGTCGTAGGCGAGATCGAGCTTTGGCAGCCAGTCGTAGCGGAAATCGTTGTCAACAGTCGCTTCCTTGCCGTACATCGATTTCAGGAAGCTCACGAAGAATTTGGGATAGTTCTGCCAATAGCTGAGCTGTCCGGGTCGCAGCGGTTTGAAGCCGCGCGGCTTGAGGTAAATCGCCTTACTGATCTCCTCCTCGCCCGGCAAGGTCATATAGCCCGGAATCAGATTGCTCATCAGCCCGAGATCAGTAAGTCCTTGAATATTCGAGTGGCCGCGCAGCGCGTTCATGCCGCCGCCAGCAACGCCGATATTGCCGAGCAGCAGCTGAACCATCGCCATTGTGCGGATGTTCTGCGAGCCTTTCGAGTGTTGTGTCCAGCCGAGCGCGTACATACTGGTCATCGCCCGGTCGGGAGCTGCAGTCTCGGCGATCCATTGCCACGCCTGAAGGAGCTTGTCCTGTGGCGAGCCGCAGATGCGCTCGACCATTTCGGGAGTGTACCTGACGTAATGAGCTTTCATCAGCTGAAAGACGCAGCGCGGGTCTTGCAATGTCTCGTCGACCCTGGCGTAGCCGTCCTCGCCGATCTCATACGCCCAGCTCGACCTGTCATAGTCGCGCTTTTGCTCGTTGTACCCAGTGAACAGGCCATCCGAGAAACCAAAGCCCGGTTTTACGATGAACGAGGCGTTGGTGTAGGCCTTGACATACTGGTGCTGGATCTTGTCTTGCGTCAGCAGATAGTTGATCAGACCGCCGAGCCAGGCGATGTCGCTCCCGGCACGGATCGGAACATAGAGATCGGAGACCGCTGCCGAGCGCGTGAAGCGTGGATCGACGACGATCAGTTTGGCCTTGTTATGGGCTTTGGCTTCAGTGACCCATTTGAAGCCGCAGGGATGTGCTTCGGCGGCGTTGCCGCCCATAATAACGACGAGATTGGTATTCTTGATGTCCGCCCAAGTGTTGGTCATCGCGCCGCGGCCGAATGTTGGGGCCAAACTGGCCACCGTGGGGCCGTGTCAAACTCTAGCTTGGTTGTCGAAGGCGACGATCCCCAAGCTCCGTGCGACCTTGTAAGTGAGGAAGGCGGTCTCGTTGGTGGTTGCCGAGGCGGCGAGAAAACCCGTCGACACCCAGCGATTGACGGTGACGCCGTCCTTGTTCTTGGCGATGAAGTTCTTGTCGCGGTCGTCCTTGACGAGCTTGGCGATGCGCTCCATCGCCCAGTCCCAGGAGACGCGCTTCCACCCGGCCGAGCCCGGCGCCCGGTATTCGGGATAGAGAAGCCGTGTCGGCGCCTTGATGAAGTCGAGAAGCGCCGCGCCCTTCGGACAGAGCGTGCCGCGGTTGATCGGGTGATCGGGATCGCCTTCGATGTGGATGATCGACGACTTGGCGTTCTTCGCCTTGTCGCCGAGACCGTACATGATGACGCCGCAGCTGACCGAGCAATAGGGGCAGGTGTTGCGCGTCTCGGTCGTCCGCGCAAGTTTGAAGGCCCTGACCTCGGCAAGCGCGGGGTGTGCCGAAAATCCGAGCGCAGTTAAGCTCGAAGCTCCGAGCGTGGCTCCGGTGTAGCGAAAAAGTTGCCGCCTGCTGACAGTCGTTCCGTCCATCATCGTCGCCTCCCCTGACGCCCCGAGATCTATTTTGTCTCAAATATACTACAGCGCCGATAGGGTTCAAATGAATTTGCCTGCTGCCAAAGACCCGCCTCCGCGCAACTTTGCGGCGAGCGTTTGGAAGCAGATCGCTCAGAGTCCGAGCCCGGGACGCATGGCGCGGGACCGAAGTCGATTTCCCGGTCGAGATCATCCGCCGCCTCTCCCGAGAGCCGGGCGGCGCGACTATTTGCGCAAGTGGTGCCGAGCAGAACGGCGCTCATGTACGAAAACAAAAGAGAACGTATCGAGCCAAGGACTAAAGAGTGACCCATGCGCCTCCTCCGCACCGTCGCCGCCTTTGGAAAATCGGTTTCTCCGCCGCTTCCCTCGTTCTTGAGACGCCTCGTCCCGGCAAGCGGGGCAGAAGGGCTGGATCCTTCGATCTACGGATACATACTGCATTACAGTCTGCGGGAACAGATATATCTCGTTATCGCGACCCTGCTTTCCTTCCCATTCCTTTATTATTCTCTGGATCTTCCAAAGCAGATCGTCAATAACGCTATTTCCGGTAAGCAATTTCCTCAAAATTTCCTTGGGGCTGAACTCGAACAAATCCCCTATCTTTTAGTGCTTTGTGGAGTATTTTTGGTCCTGGTCCTGATTAATGGTTGGTTCAAGCTCCATATTAACGTAAAGAAGGGGCAGGTCGGCGAGCGTATGCTACGCCGTCTGCGGTACCAGCTCTATGAGCGAGTGTTGCGGTTTCCGCTGCGCCACTTCGATCGGACTGCGACCGGCGAGATCATCGCAATGATGACCGGCGAGCTGGAGCCCGTCGGCGGGTTTGTCGGAGAGGCGTTTGCCTTGCCGATCTCGCAAGGCGGCACGCTCCTCACCATCCTCGTCTTCATGTTCGTGCAGGATCCGATACTCGGGGCTGCCGCTGTCGCGTTCTATCCGCTGCAGGGTTACCTCATTCCAAAGATGCAGCGCGTCATCCGCCGGCTCCAACGCGAGAGGGTGCGCAAGGTTCGCCGCCTTTCGGACCGGATTGGCGAGACGATCGCCACACGCGTCGAAATCCGCGCCAATGACGGAGCCCCATACCAGCTTGCCGATATCTCTCAGCGTCTCGGCGAGATTTATGACATCCGTTTCGAGATCTATAACAGAAAGTTCTTTGTCAAATTCCTGAACAATCTTATCGGAAATCTTACACCTTTTTTCTTCTTTGCAATCGGCGGCTACTTTGTCATCACGGGCGGGCTTTCCTGGGGCGCGCTGGTCGCGGTGCTCGCCGCCTATAAGGAACTGTCATCGCCGTGGAAGGAGCTGCTCGATTTCTATCAGAATCAGCAGGACGTCGCGATCAAGTATGAGCAGGTCGTCGAGCAGTTCCACGTCCCGGATATGCTCGATAAACGATTGCTGCTCGAAGAGCCGGAGACCGTCGAACCGTTCCGCGGCGAGGTCACCGCCGCCAATCTCAATCTGGTAGACAGCGACGGGATTCATCTGGTCGAAGCGATTAATTTCGAGTTTCCCCTCGGCACGGATGTGGCGATCGTCGGCCAGAGCAGCAGTGGCAGAAACTTTGTGCCGCAACTCTTCGCCCGGCTCGTCACTCCGACCAGCGGACGCCTCATGATCGGCGAAACCGATATCAACAATGTTCCGCTCGCGGTTTCCGGCCGTCGCATCGGCTATGTCGGCCCGACGACCTGTCTGTTTTCGGCGAGCGTAAGAGACAATCTCCTGCTCGGCTTGCGCCACCGGCCGAACCGATCGCCGGGTAATGACGACGAACAGCCGCGCGCCCGGGCGATCGAGGAGGCCCGTCAGTCGGGGAACAGCGAGTTCGATATCGCTGCCGACTGGGTCGACTACCAGCAGGCGGGAGTAGCCGATGCGGCCGAGCTCGAGGCGCGCATCGTTGAGGTGCTGCGGCTGGTCGATCTCGATGACGACATTCATCTTCTCGGATTGCGCGGCCGACTTGATCCGGATCGACAGCCGCAGGCCGCGCATCACATCCTCGAGGCGCGTCGCGTGCTCGCCGAGCGCCTTGGGGAGAAGGATATTGCGCATCTCGTCGAGCGGTTCGACCCCGATCGCTACAACACCAATTCTCCGGTTTCCGTCAATTTGCTGTTCGGCACGCCGATCGGACCCGCGTTTGACGGCGATGGGCTCGCGCGCAATCCCTATGTCCAGAGCGTGCTCGACAAGGTCGGGCTCACTCACGATTTGGTAGAGGTCGGCGCGCAGGTCGCACGCATGATGATCGAGCTGTTCACCGATCTGCGGCCGGAGCATGAGTTCTTCGAGGAGTTCGGCTTTATCAGCGCCGACGACCTCCCCGGTTTCGAGAGCATCCTGAAGCGGATGGAAAGAGCCGGGGTGGAGAGCCTGCTGCAGCCCCCGCGGGAGCGGTTGCTGTCGCTGGCATTCAAGCTGGTAGCGGCGCGCGACCCGCTCGACCTGATCGACGAGAAAATGCAGCAGCGAATACTCCAGGCGCGCCGTGCCTTTGCCGAGGGATTACCGGAGGATCTGCGCGCTTCAGTCGAGTTCTTCGACCCCGAGCGCTACAACGCCGCGGCGCCGGTGCAGGAGAATGTCATCTTCGGTACCATCGTACGCGGGGAATCGGGTAGTCGGGAACGCGTCTATTCCGCGATCACCGAGGTGCTCGATGAGCTCGGCTTGCGCGGAACACTGATCGAAGTCGGGCTCGAATATCCGGTCGGCAACGGTGGCTCGCGGCTTTCCGAGGCGCAGCGGCAAAAACTGGCGATTGCGAGAGCGGTCCTCAAGCGGCCCGATATCGTCGCTCTCAACGATGCGACCGCAGTGCTCGACGGCGCGACGGAAGCCGCGATCATCGAACGCCTGAAGACCGAATTCGCCGAGCGCAGCCTGGTATGGAGCCTGCACCGCGCCCGCCTCGCATCGGCCTTCGACCAAGTCCTTGTCATGGAGCAGGGGCGCCTTGTTGATCAGGGGCCTTACGCTGCGTTGGAAAAGCCGGGAAGCCCGCTGGCGCCGCTGATGGCAGCCGAGTGAGCGCAGGACAAGCAGGCCCTGAGCTGTCGGCGGCGGGCGTCTCCCGCCGCGAGGCCCGCCGCTACCCGGAGCGGCCGATCGTCGGGGTCCTCGCGGTGGTGATACGTGAGGATCGCGTGCTCGTCGTCCGCCGTGCGAACCCGCCGATGTCCGGCCGCTGGGGTTTCCCGGGCGGCGTGCTCGAGCTCGGCGAGACGGTCGCCCAAGGGGCGATGCGCGAGCTTGCAGAGGAGACTGGGGTCAAGGCGGCGGCCGCCGGTCCCCTGACGGTCATCGACACGATCGACCGCGACAAGGAAGGTCGGGTTCGTTACCACTACACACTGGTCGCGGTCATCGGTACCTGGCAGTCGGGCGAGGGGGTCGCCGGCGACGATGCCGGCGAAGTCGCCTGGCTGACGCGCGGGGAAATCGTCGAGCAAGGCCTGCCGACTGCCCCGGCTCTGCTGCCACTGATCGACCTCGCGCTTGCCCGACGCGGAGACGCCGGTCCTTAGGACCCAGCGAATTCCCGTCGAGCTGGTTTAGGAGGTCCATCGGCCTTCGACCCACACCCAGCCTTCGGGCCGCTGCTTCCAATATCCGGGGATCCAGTTGGCGGTCGGCGACGGGCGCTGGACATAGTGCCCCCGCATCCAGACATACTTCACGCCGTTCCAGATCCAGTAGCCGGATCGCCAGAGCGCTTGCGGTGAGGACGCCGGCGGTGGGATCTCGGCTCGTTTGGGTGGCGGGGGGTATGAGGCCACGATCATCGCGGTGTCGGGGCCGCCCGAGACAGCGGCGGCCGCTTCAACCGAGGTGCCCGGGGGTGTAGAGCAGGTTACCATCGCAACGACGCCCGGCGCGACCGCGGCAACGCGGATCACCCGACCGACACGCTGCATTCGATCCTCCCGTGTTCGCTTAGCGCGGGTTAACCCCGATCGCATCTTCTTGCGCGGTGATAAGCCCAGAAGCATCACCTCCCGCAAGACACGGGCACACGACCACAATGATGAGGGACGCGGCCGGCCACGACGGCGTTCGCGAAGTAGCATGGCTGATCGGTGTCGACGACGGCTGCGGCCGGCGGGTCGTTCAGCAGCCAGGCATGTCTCCAACAATTTTGGCAACGTTCCCGAGGAGACGATGCTCGCTTCTGGTCCCGGTATGGTATTCTTCGCCTTCCGCCGTCGGAGGCGGATGCAATAAAGCGGGATTGGGCATGCGCCCTGGGGGATGGCTCTATTGGATAATTGTTGGGCTGTCGGGTCTGACGCTCGTTCTCGTCGTGACCTATATCGTCCTGGTGCAAGACAACCGGTCGGTCCAGGCGGAGGTGAACCAACGCCAGCAATTCATCAATCAAAGCATTCAGCTGGGCCGCGTCAACGAGGCGCTGATCCGTGCGTTGGCGACGACTGCGGTAAGCAGCAACGATGACAAGCTGCGTGAATTGTTGACGCAGAACGGCATCACGATCAATGCGGCGGGGGAGGCGACCCCGACAGTGAGCCGGCCGGCTGCCGAGAGTACCCCCGCCACACCCGGGACGGCGCGATGATGACGGTGCCCGGAGATCGGAGCGGCCCGGCGTGGGGCGGGTGGTGGCTGCCCCTCATCATCGTCGTGGTGTCTTTTTTTATCCTCATGGCCTTCGAGACCGGCCACGCCATCCGCGACCGCAGCGCGTTATCGGATTTGAGGCGTTCGCAGGAGCCGACCGTACAGGAGTCGATCAGGCTGCGCCAACAGCTCGAGACGCTCGCCGCCAAGACCGCCCAACTCGCTGCCGATGGCGACGAGGGCGCCAAAACCGTCGCCGATCAGATGAAGCGGCAAGGGGTTACGCTCACGCCGCCCAAACAGTGATCGCCGGACGGATCTGCCAGTCCTTTGCCACACGCTAGGCAGCTAATACATATCGGGCGTGATCACGTTCTGCGGTCGATTTGTCAGCAATGCCGCGCGCATCGTCTCGGCCGACTTGACCCGCGTGTCATGTTCCGATTCCGGGGTGAACCACGCCGCATGCGGGGTCACGACCAGTCGCCCTTCGAGCCCCGGTTCCCGTGCCCGGTAGGCGCGCAAGAGCTCGGGAATCGGCTCGACGGGGGGCTCGACCGGCAGGACATCGAGCCCGGCCGCAGCAATTTGGCCATCGCGCAGCAAGCTCAACAGTGCATCGAGATCGATGATCGGCCCGCGCGCCGTGTTGACCACGACCGCGCCCTTGCGCAACAGAGCGAGCTCGGCATGGCCGAGCATGCCCCGGGTTTCGGGGGTCAGCGGGGTGTGAATCGACAACGTATCGGTCTGGCGTAACAGATCTTGGAGACTGGCGGCGCGGGCGATGCCGAGGGCGAGCTCGGCGCCGTTCGGCAGGTGCGGATCGTAGAACATCACCCGAAAGCCAAAGGCGCGCGCCCGCAACGCGACCGCGGTGCCGATGCGGCCGAGCCCGATGATGCCGAAGGTCTGCACCCCAAGGCGTCGAATCAGCTCGCCTTTGACCGGTCCCCACGGCGCGGGCGGGCTCTGCCGTTGCCGCTCGTGATACAAAATCACGCCGCGGCGGAGTGACAGGGCCAGCGCCATGGCGTGGTCGGCGACCTCCGTCGTGCCGTAATCCGGCACATTGCAGACGAGGATATTGCGGGCCGCCGCGGCCGGCCGGGCGATCCTGTCGTAGCCGACGCCCATGCGCACGATCGCACGCAGCCGCGGAAAACGGTCCAGATCCTCGGGGGTGACGGCATAGCGCATGATCATCAGCCCGTCGACCTCGGCGCAGTCGGCGGGATCGAGGTCGGCCAGTACCTTGGCGGTGCGCCTGATGATCCGCACCTCGGGACCGAAGATCTGCCGCTCGAGGTCGTCGTCCGGGATTTGCCTTTCTTCGGGATAGAGCACGGTGACGGGCATCTGCGGTTCCCTCTCCGCTAGTGGTGCGCGACCTTGACCGGCTGATGGAGCGCGGCAGAGCGGACAATCGCCTCGAAGACGGCGACCCCGTGTATTACCTCGTCGGCGGTGATCGGGTAGGAGCGCTCGCCATTGATCGCCGCGGCAAACCCTTCGAGTTCGGCCGCGAGCGCATTGAACCCCCGGTACGCGATGATTTCGGGTTCGGGTGCGGCGTGGCGACCGGTCGACGGCGCTTCAGGCACCGGCGTGAACCGGAACTCGACGTCCTGGTTCGCGAGCTCGACGCGACCCTTTGTGCCGTACACCGCAAACCGATAGGTGACTGCCGTGACCAGCGAGCAAAACAGGGTGGCAGACATGCCGTTGGCGAGGCCGAGCATGACGCTGGTGGTATCCTCGAGCCGCGGCATCACGCGCCGCAGATTGGTGCAGTAGACCTCGTCGATCCGCCCGAACAGGTAAATCATCGCGTCGAGATTGTGGACCCCGGTCGCAGTCATCGCTCCGGCCGGGGCCTCTTGCGGATCGCCGCGCCAGTAGTCCCGTGGCATGAAGAGACCGGCGGGCGCCGTCTGCGCACTCTCGCAGTGGCTGAGGATTCCGAGGCGGCCATCCTGCACACGGGCCTTCAGCTCGATCATCGCCGGGTGGAAACGCCTGGGGTAGGCAACCCCAAGCACGATCCCCGCCCGCGCGACCGCGGCGAGGGCCGCCTCGGCGCTCTTCATATCGAGCGTAAACGGCTTTTCCATAAAAACGTGCTTGCCCGCGGCCGCGGTCCGCTCGACCTGCGCTGCATGCTGGCTGTGCGGCGTCGCAAAGACGACGGCATCGATCGCCGGGTCGGCCAGTATCGCATCGAGATCCTCCTTCAGCGCAATCCCATTGTCGGCGCAGAATGCCTCGCCAGAGGCGCGGGTGCGGGTATGGCCGGCGGTGAAGCGGATCGCGGTGCTCTCGCCCTGGACCGAATTGACGAGCATCCGGCCCCACCGGCCGATGCCGACGATCGCAGCACGGATCATGCCTTGGCCGCCAGCGTGTCCCGCACGCCGCGCAGCGCCAGGTAATATCCCGGCAGCCCGAAGCCGGTGACCATGCCTTGGCTGACGCGCGCGGTCTCGGAGGCCGGGCCTCGTCGCACCGGGTTCGAGATGTGCACCTCGATCGTCGGGAAGCGCACCTGGCTGATTGCTGCGACGAGCGCGGGGTAACCGGTCCCGAACGCCGCCGGGTTGAACAGCGCCGCGTCAAACCCCTTGTCGTTCGCCTCGTAGATCTTGTTGACGACCTCGCCTTCGATGTTCGAATGGAAGATCTCGATGTCGAGACCCAATTCGGCGGCATAGCCGCGGATGCGCTCGTCATATTCCGGCAGAGTCATCGGACC
>WNFR01001587.1_pt1 | contig 23771 bp, 19 predicted proteins | sample 5400221 | NCBI WGS metagenome assembly WNFR01 (sample SAMN13153357, study PRJNA577476) | soil metagenome | isolation source: 40 cm soil under Madrone tree | place: USA:California | collected 2016-06-14 | reverse complement strand
GCAACCACATGGCGATCGTGGTCGATGAGTACGGCGGCGTGTCGGGACTGTGCACCATCGAGGACGTCATCGAGCAGATCGTCGGCGAGATCGACGACGAGTTCGATGTCGAGGACGACCAGAACATCCGCCGCGACGCCGAGCGCCAGTTCACGGTGCGCGGCGTCACGCGCATCGCGGAGTTCAATGAGTACTTCGGCGCGCGGCTCTCGGAAGCGGAGGGCTTCGACACCGTCGCGGGCCTGCTCATGAAGCAGTTCGGCCGGCTGCCGCGGCGCGGCGAGACCGCGAGCATCGATGGCTTCGAGTTCCGCGTGCTGCGCGCCGATCGGCGCCGCATCGATGCGCTGCGCGTGGTGGCGCCGCGCGACGTGCTGCCGCCGGACGAGCGGCCCACGGGCGCTTAGCAGGATGCCGGCGGAAGCCCGCTACGGCCTGGCGCGGCCGGCGTCCGCGGCGCTGCGGGCGGGGCTGGCGCTCGCGGCGGGGGCAGCGCTCGCCGCCGCGTTTGCGCCGCTGAACGTGTGGCCGCTGGCGGTGCTGTGCCCGGCCGTGCTCATGTGGCTGTGGCAGGACGCCACTGCCCGCGAGGCGGCGCGGCTGGGGTTCTGCTTCAACTCCGCGCTCTTCGCCGCCGGCACCTACTGGCTGTACATCAGCATCCACATCTTCGGCGGCGCACCCGTGTGGCTCGCCTTCATCCTCATGCTGGGGCTGGTGGCCGTCATGGGGCTGTATCACGCGGCGCTCGGCTACGCGGTGGCGCGCTGGCTGCCGCGCACCGGTGCGCTGCGCTGGCTCGCCGCGCTCCCGGCGAGCTGGCTCCTCATCGAGTGGTGGCGCGGCTGGTTCCTGTCGGGGTTTTCCTGGCTGTCGCTCGGCTACTCCCAGACCGATACCTGGCTCGCCGGTTTCGCCCCCGTGGTGGGCGTCTATGGCATCAGTGCGCTGCTGCTCGTGAGCGCCGGCGCGCTCGTCGCGCTCGCCTGCGGCACCCGGCGCGTGCGTACCCTGGCCGGCACGCTGCTCATCGTTCCGTGGGCCCTTGGCGCTTCGCTGTACGGGCACTCCTGGACCCAGCCGGCCGCAGCACCGGTGTCGGTGGCGGTGGTGCAGGGGGCGATCCCGCAGGACGAGAAGTGGCTCGAGAGTAACCACGAGACGACGCTCAACCTCTATCAGACGCTCACCGAGAAGGCGCTCGGCACGCAGCTCATCGTGTGGCCGGAATCCGCGCCCGCCGGCGTAGCCAACGACCTCGTCCCCTACATCAGTCACCTGTACAGCGAGGCGCACACGCATGGCTCGGCGCTGGTGCTGGGCGTGCTGCGCGCGGAAGGCGGCGCAGCTGACGACGCCGCGCCGCGCTACTTCAACTCGGTGCTCGCGCTGGACGAGAAAGTGAGCTGGTACGACAAACATCACCTGGTGCCGTTCGCCGAGTTCTTTCCGGTGCCGAGCCTGGTGCGCTCGTGGCTGCGCCTGATGAGCCTGCCGTATTCGGACTTCACCCCCGGAGCGGCCGAGCAGCCGCCCCTGCCCGCGGCGCACCTGCAGCTCGGCACCACGGTGTGTTACGAAGACGCCTACGGCAGCTCCATGCTCAAGGTGTTGCCCCGCGCCGACGCCCTGGTCAACGTCACCAACGACGCCTGGTTCGGTCACTCGAGCGCCCGGCACCAGCACTTCCAGATCGCCCGCATGCGTGCGCTGGAGGAGGGCCGCTACCTGGTGCGCGCCGCCAATGACGGCATTTCGGCGGTGATCGGGCCGCATGGCGAAGTGATCGCGCGCGCCCCGGAATTCCGGCCACTGGTGCTGGTCTCAGGAATCGTGCCTCTCAGGGGCCTGCCGCCTTACGCCCGTGTTGGAAACTGGCTGGTCGTGAGCCTGGCCGCGCTGGCGCTGGCGTACGGGCTGTGGGTGCGGAATGATAGGGGCCGGCGCACCCCCGGCCGTTCGTGACTGAAGCTGGAAGTGTCCCCATGAATCCCAAGTTCGAGTCGAGTCTCACACCGCCCCTGAAGCGCATGATCGCGCTGTGCGCCATGGCCGTCGCCCTCGCGGCCTGTTCCCGGGACCTGAGCGCGCAGTCCACGCGTGCTGCCGCCGTGCCCGCCAGCGCGGCGGTCGATGGCCCCGCCAGCGCACCCGCGTCGGCAGCGGAGCCCGTGCTGCGGGCGCTGCCGGATTTCTCGCAGCTGGTGGACCGCTACGGGCCTGCGGTCGTGAACGTGGAGGTCGTGGAGAAGCCCCAGCCCTCGGCCGGGGGATTGCAGGGATTGTCGCCCAACGATCCCTTCTATGATTTCTTCCACCGCTTCGGCGTTCCCGGCCCCGGGCAGGGGCCGCGCGCCAACCAGCCACCCTCGAGAGGCGCGGGCTCCGGATTCATCATCAACTCCGACGGCTACATCCTCACCAACACGCACGTCGTGGCCAATGCCGATGAGGTGACCGTGCGCCTCACCGACCGGCGCGAGTTCCCCGCCAAGGTCATCGGCGCCGACGAGCGCACCGACGTGGCGGTAATCAAGATCAGCGCCACGAACCTGCCGATCGTGAAGCTCGGCGATCCCTCGCGCATCAAGCCGGGGCAGTGGGTACTCGCCATCGGCTCGCCCTTCGGCTTCGAGAACAGCGCCACCGCGGGCATCATCAGCGCCACCTCGCGCTCGGTGCCGGGGGAGAACTACGTGCCGTTCATCCAGACCGACGTAGCGGTGAATCCCGGCAACTCGGGTGGGCCGCTGTTCAACATGGCGGGCGAGGTGATCGGCATCAACTCGCAGATCTTCAGCCGCACCGGCGGCTTCATGGGCGTGTCGTTCGCTATTCCGATCGACGTGGCGCGCAACGTCGGGGAGCAGCTCATCAAGACCGGCCGCGTGGTCCGCGGCCGCATCGGCGTGACGATCCAGGACGTCAACGCGCAACTCGCCGAGTCCTTCGGACTCGAGCGCCCGCATGGCGCACTGGTGTCATCGGTGGAGAAGGACGGCCCGGCGGCCCATGCGGGGATCGCCGCCGGAGACGTCATCCTCGGTGTCGGCGGGCATCCGATCGAGCGCTATGGCGAGCTGTCCGGTGCCATCGCGGCGATGCGGCCGGGCGTGGATGCCGGCTTGCAGGTGTGGCGCAACGGCAAGGAGCAGAACATCAATGTCAGGGTCGGGGAACTGAAGGAGCAGCCCCTGCTCAGCGCGCGCCAAGGCAAGCCGGCGGGCCATGGGGCCGATCAGGCGAGCGCGCTGGGATTGACCGTGCGGCCGCTCGCGCCGCAGGAGAAGGAGCAGGCGAACACGCAGGGGAGTCTGGTGGTCGAGGAGGTGAGCGGCCCGGCCCAGGCTGCGCAAGTCGAGCCGGGCGACATCATTCTCGGCATCAACGGCAAGCGCGTGCACTCGGTGAAGGAGCTGCAGGATGCGGCCAAAACCGCGGGCAAGAGCGTGGCGCTGCTGATCCAGCGCGAGGAGGCCCAGATTTTCGTGCCTCTCCGCCTGCCGTAAGAACAATGCAAGAGAGCTACGATCCCGCGGCCGTCGAGCGCGCTGCGCAGCAGTGTTGGGACGAGCAGCGCGTCTTCGAGGTGCGCGAGGATGCGACGCGGCCGAAGTTCTACTGCCTGTCGATGCTGCCGTATCCGTCCGGGCGCCTGCACATGGGCCACGTGCGCAACTACACCATCGGCGACGTGCTGGCGCGCTACCTGCGCATGCACGGCTACAACGTGCTGCAGCCCATGGGCTGGGATGCGTTCGGCCTGCCGGCCGAGAACGCGGCGATCAGCAACGGCGTGCCCCCGGCGAGGTGGACCCGCCAGAACATCGCCTACATGCGCGGGCAGATGAAGTCCCTCGGGTTTGCGATCGACTGGCGCCGCGAACTCGCCACCTGCGACCCGGACTATTACCGCTGGAACCAGTGGTTCTTCCTGCGCATGCTCGAGAAGGGCATCGCGTACCGCAAGACCGGTGTCGTGAACTGGGATCCCGTCGATCAGACCGTGCTCGCCAACGAGCAGGTGATCGACGGCCGCGGCTGGCGCACGGGGGCGCCGGTGGAGAAGCGCGAGATCCCGATGTACTACTTGGGGATCACGCGCTACGCGGATGAGCTGCTGGAGGCGCTCGATACCCTCGGCGGCTGGCCCGAGCGGGTGCGGGTGATGCAGGCGAACTGGATCGGCAGGAGCGAGGGTTGCGACATCGCCTTTCCCTACGCCCCCGACACGGTCAAGGCCGTAGGGGGCGACGGGGCGCTCAAGGTGTTCACCACGCGCGTGGATACACTCTTCGGTGTGACCTTCATGGCGATCGCCGCCGAGCATCCGGTGGCGCTCGCCGCCGCGCGGCACGACCCGGTGCTCGCCGCTTTCATCGACGAGTGCCGCCGCGGCAGCGTGAAGGAAGCCGAGCTCGCGACGCAGGAGAAGAAGGGCAAGCCGACCGGGCTGCACCTGCTGCACCCCCTGACCGGCGCGCCGCTGGAGATCTGGGTCGCCAACTACGTGCTCATGGCATACGGCGAGGGCGCCGTCATGGGCGTGCCGGCGCACGATGAGCGCGATTTCGAGTTTGCGCTCCACCACGGCCTGCCGCTGGTCACGGTGGTGCGCTCCGCCACCGGTGCTTATGAGGAAGTGCGCGCGCCGTGGATAGCGGCGTACTCGGACCCCGGCGTGACGGTGAACTCAGGGGACTTCTCGGGCCTCGCGTTCCAGGCGGCGGTGGACGCCATCGCCACGGCGCTGGAGAACAAGGGTCTCGGCAGCAAGCGCGTGCAGTACCGGCTGCGGGACTGGGGCATTTCCCGCCAGCGCTACTGGGGCTGCCCGATTCCGATCATCCACTGCGGCGCGTGCGGCGCGGTGCCGGTGCCGGATGAGCAGTTGCCCGTCGTGCTGCCCGAGGACCTGGTGCCGGATGGCAGCGGCAATCCGCTGGCGAAGTCCGCGGCCTTCTATGAGTGCACCTGCCCGAAGTGCGGTCAGCCTGGCCGGCGCGAAACCGACACCATGGACACCTTCGTCGACTCGTCCTGGTATTTCATGCGCTACGCGTGCCCGGGCGCGTCCACCATGGTGGACGCGCGCGTGGACTACTGGCTGCCGGTGGATCAGTACATCGGCGGCATCGAACACGCGATCCTGCACCTGCTGTATGCGCGCTTCTGGACCAAGGTGATGCGCGACTTGCGTCTGCTCGGGTTCGGCGAGCCGTTCACGAGGCTCCTCACCCAGGGCATGGTGCTGAACCACATCTATTCATACCAGTCCGTCGGCGGGCGCAAGCGCTACTTCAACCCGGCCGATGTAGACACCCGCCGCGGGGCCGACGGCGCCCTGGTGTGCGAGGTCACGGCTGCCGACCTCGGCACTGTGCCTGTTACGCACGAGGGCCTGGGGAAGATGTCGAAGTCGGAGGGCAACGGTGTCGACCCCGAAGGCCTGATCGAGCGATTTGGCGCCGACACCGCCCGGCTCTTCATGATGTTCGCCTCACCCCCGGAGCAGACCCTGGAATGGTCCGACGAGGGGGTCCAGGGCGCCTCGCGCTTCATCCGCCGGCTGTGGCATGCGGTGTACGAGCATGTTGCGGCGGGCCCCGCGCCAGCGCTGGATGCGAGCGCGCTGACGGGCGCGCAACGCGAGCTGCGGCGCGCCGCGCACCAGGCACTCGCCAAGGCCACGGACGACATCGGGCGGCGCCGCAACTTCAACACCGCGATCGCGGCCATCATGGAGCTGCTGAATGCTGTCGGGCGGTTCAGCGACGCGAGTGCGGCTGGAAGCGCCGTGCGCCAGGAGGCGCTGCAGATCGCAGTCCTGGTGCTCGCGCCCATCACGCCGCACGTGTGTCACGCGCTGTGGCAGGCGCTGGGCTCAACGAGCGCGCTGGTCGATGAGCGCTGGCCGTCTGCGGATGCGGCGGCGCTGGCCCAGGAAAGCTGCGAGATCGTTGTGCAGGTGAACGGCAAGCTGCGCGGGCGCATCAGCGTCGCCGTAAATGCGGATGAGGCCGCGGTGCGTGCCGCGGCCCTTGCCGATGCACAGGTGCGCAAGTTCGTGGCCGACAAGCGCGTAAGACGCGTGATCGTGGTGCCGGGCAAACTCGTCAACGTGGTCGTCTGATGGCGCTGCCGCGGGGCATGCGCGTGACGGGCGCGGCCGCCGCGGCGCTGCTGCTCAGCGCGTGCGGCTTTCATCTGCAGGGCCGCGTGCCCCTGCCCGACCCGGTGAAGACCCCGTATCTGGAGGTGCCGGACCGGCAGAGCGATTTCGTGCAGAGCCTGCGTCGCGCGCTGTTGTCGAACGGGGCGCACCTGGCGCGCGAGAAAGGCCAGGCATCCGCCGTCGTGAGCATCGTCAGGGACAACGTCACGCGGCGCGTGGTGTCGGTGTCGGCTACCAACCAGCCTAACCAGTATGAAGTGACCTACACGGTCAGCTTCCTGGTCACCGCCGGTGACAAGGAGCTGCTGCCGCAGCAGGAGGTCTCTGCCACGCGCACCTACAGCTTCGACGAGCGTCTCCTGCTCGCCAAGGGTCACGAGGACGACGTCCTGCGCGAGGACATGGCGCACGATCTCGCCGACATGGTCATGCGGCGGCTGTCGAGTCTGTAAGCGCTCGCCGTGCTGCTGCTGAACGCCACCGATCGCGTGGCCCTGGCGCTGCTCCTCGACCGCTTTGGGCTGCAGCTGACGCTGGTCGCGCCCGGGGAAGGCATTCCAGCATCCTACTGGGGTCACAGCGAGGCCGGCCTGAAGGGCGCGCGGCTGTACGCGCGGCTCGACACCCCGCTGCACTCGGTGCTGCACGAGGCGAGCCACTACATCTGCATGACTGCCGAGCGGCGCGCGGGCCTCGATCGGGATGCCGGCGGCACCGACCTCGAGGAATCGGCGGTGTGCTATCTGCAGGTGCTGCTTGCGGAGCAGATGCCGGGCCTCGGGCGAGCGCGGCTGCTTTCCGACATGGACGCCTGGGGTTACAGCTTCCGCCTCGGCAGCACGCGCGCGTGGTTTGAGGGGGATGCAACCGATGCACGTGACTGGCTGTGCCAGCACGGCGTGATTGACGCCGCCGGCCGGGTAACCGGAGCGGTGCGTTAGAAGGCCTGGGTCACGCCGACGAAGTACCCGCGCCGCGGACCGTACTGCGACGCGCCGACGCCCACTCCCGTGCCGTTGCGAATCTGGTATTTCTGGTCGAAGGCGTTGATCACATCGAGGCGCACCGAGAGGCCCTTGATGCCTTCGCCGTCGAACGCGTGACTCGCGCCGAGATTCACCTGGCGGTAGTAGGGCAGGTGAGCGCCGTTAGGGATGCTGGTGCCGTTGGGGAGATCGAGGCTCGCACGCAGGCCCGAGCCGACGAGCAGGTCGCCGCTCACGCGCGTGCCGTGCCACTGATAGGCCGCACCGCCGGAGATCGTCATCGCCTGCTCGTGGTCGAGATGGATGTAGTGGCTGGCGACGTAGCTCAGATCCTCGGGAGCGAAGTTGAACTGACTCGACTCGAACTGCTTGCCGATCGCGCGCTGGAACGCAACGTTGCCGTACGTCTGGAAATGGCCGGCCGTGTAGTTGCCGGTGAATTCCACGCCGTACACCTGGCCGTGGCGGTAATTGAACGGCGTCAGGATGATCGGCGAACCGAACTGACCCTCGTCGATGAGATGGGTCGCCTGCTTGTAATAGCTGTCCACGCCGACCGTCACGGCCCCGGACAGCGTCTGCTGGACGCCTAAGTCGTAGTAGTTCGAGCGTTCAGCCCTCACCGGGTCGTCCTGGGTGAGCGCCGGCGCCGCGCTGGTGTTCAGGAACTTCGCGACGGTGGTGCTGCCGACCAGCTCGAACGGCGGCGGCGAGAAGAAGCGCGAGTAGCCTGCGTGCACGGTGGTGTTTTGCGCCGCCTGCCACACGAAGTTCACGCGCGGGCTCAACTGGCTGCCGCTCGAGAACGCCGTGTAGTGATCGAAGCGCACTCCATAGTTCATCACCAACACCGAGGCGATGCGCCACTCATCCTGCAGATAGGCGCTCTCGATCCACTGGGTATTGCTGGCGTCGTCGATGATGGCGATGGGCAGGTCGCTGGTCTGGACTCCGCCGGCCGTGGTCGGCAGCACCTGCGCGGCGGTGTTGCTCGTGAGACGGTCGGTCTGCGCGTACACCCCGGCGCGCAGCGTGTGGGAATCGGTCAGCTTGTAGGCGCCGTCGCTCTGCAGGCCGTAGGCCACGTCGCGCTTGTACGCCTGCTCCGAGATGCCGTTGAAGAGCAGATCGCCGAGTGGGTCCGGGGAGAAATTCAGGCTCGAGTAGCGGCTGATGAGCGAGGTCTGCACACTCAGGGTTCCCTGCGAGTGCTGCAGGCTCAGCGCGGCGAACTGGGTGATTTCGCGCTGATTCTCGTTCAGCAGATTGCTGAGGAAATCCGTCTGCCCGTTGACCGTGAGTCCCGGACCAATGTCGGCGGCGTGCACGCCGGCGCGGTTCGGAATCTCGAAGCGGTCATCGGAGCTCCCGGCCAGGACCGACAGGCGATTACTCTCATCGAAGATGTGCTCGAAATAGCCGAAGCCGTGGTACTGCCTGGTGTGGTCGTGCAGCGGCGTGGAGCGGCCGTCCGGGGACTCGATCCCCAGGGCGTTGCGGATCATGTCGCCGGTGACGAAGTAAGTGTTGGAGCCGGTGGTGCCGCCGTAGTTGACACTCGGCTCGATCGCACCGTGGCTGCCGCCGTACACGGACAGGTCAGCGCCGGGCTGCAGCGCGCCGCCCTTGGTGGTGAGATCGATGATGCCCGCGCTGCGCAGGCCGTACTCCGCCGGCAGGCTTCCGGTGATGAGTGTCATCGAGGAGATCATGCGCGGCGGGAGCGTCTGCCCGAAGACGCTGATGCCGTCGGGCAGGATCACGCCGTTCAGACGGAACTGCAGCCCGTTGTGATCGCCGCGGATGTGCAATTGCCCGAAGGAGTCCTGGGCGGCGTCCGGGACCTGCAGCATGACCTGGTTCAGCTGCACGTTGTCCCCGCCGGGGGCGGACTGGATGTCGTCGGAGTTGAAGGTGTAGGTGGAGGCACCCGTCTGGGTGTCGATCCGCGAGCGTTCCTGGTTCAGATGCTGTGCGGTGACCACGATGGTGGGCAGGCTGGCGCTGGCCTGATCGGCCACCTGCGCGAATGCGCCCATTGCGGGGGGACCCATGAGAAGCGCCGCGGCGAGTGCGCGCGCAACGCAGAAACGAACGGTGAACATCGTCCTAACTCCTCGAAATCTTGTGTCAGCCGGCAAAGCCGGTTGCGGCGCGTGAGCACGCCGTGGTTCCAGACCTCAAAAATCCAACGGCCCTGAAGCCGGCTTCGCCCGCAAGGGGGCGACAGTCGGACGGACTGTCAGATCACGGTGAGGTTTGGAGGAGGACCCCGAGGCAGGTGATTGCCCACCGGAGAGCGCGTGGGCAGAACGATTTGTGGGCGCGAGGCAGCCACGCGCACCACCAGCAGCGGCTTGCCGACGGCCTTCGCGTGCGCCGGTGAGCCGGCGCTGCCGCTGAAGTGCACGCACAGGTCGCAATGCGAATGCTCGTGCGAGCGCTCCGTGAGTCCGTGCGCCGAATACACCGCGGCGCAGGCGATCAGCGCGCAGGCCGCCACGAGGGCGAGCAGGCGATTGCGGCGGAAACCGGTGCTCAAGTTAGGTAAACCCGTTGACTGTACTACAGGGTAGCGGCCCCCGCGGGTGTGGGCAAGTTGGGGTATTTATAATGAGCGGCAGTCGGCCCACACTGCGTAGTCGCGGGCCGGCGGCGGCCCCAGGACGACATGAGGTCTCTTGAAGCTCACCTCCGACTCGCTCGCAACTCAGCTCGGGGAACGACTGTTGCCGGTATATCTCATCTCCGGCGACGAACCGCTGCTCGCGGCGGAAGCCGCCGACGCCGTCCGTGCGCGCGCGCGCGGCGCAGGCTTTACGGAGCGCGAGGTGCACTTCGTCGAGCGTGCCGCCGACTGGGTCGAGCTGCGCGCCTCCGCCGCCAATCTGTCGCTGTTTGGTGCACGCCGCGTGGTGGAGATCCGCCTGGCCAGCGTCAGGCCCGGCACAGCCGGCAACGCAGCCCTGATCGCACTGCTCGAAGCGCGCGATCCTGACACACTGTTCCTCATTCTGACGCCGCGCCTCGATCGCGACGCGCAGAGTGCCGACTGGGTGCGGGCGGTCGAGGCGCACGGTGCCTGGGTGCAAATCTGGCCGGTGGACAGCCACCGCCTGGTGGCGTGGCTCAAGGGCCGTTGCCGCGGGCTGAAGCTCGAGGCAAGCGATGAAGCGCTCGAGCTTCTGGCGGCGCGCACCGAGGGGAACCTGCTCGCGGCTCACCAGGAGCTGACCAAGCTCACGCTGCTGGCGCCCGAGGGCAGGGTGACGCCCGACACCGTACTCGCCAGCGTCGCCGACAGCGCGCGTTTCGATGTCTTCCGGCTGGGCGAGGCCGTACTCGCGGGGGAGACGGCGCGGGCGCTGCGCGTGCTGGCGGGCCTGCGCGCCGAGGGCACGGAGCCGACTCTGGTGTTGTGGGCACTGAGCCGTGCGCTGCGGGACGTGTGGAGCGCGCGCGGCGGCGCCAAACCGCCTGCCTGGCAGCAGCGCCACAGAGCCGCGCTCGAGCAAGCGCTGCGGCGCGCGTCCCGGCTGCCGTTCGCGGCGCTCGCGCGGCGCGCGGCGCGCGCCGACCGCATGATCAAGGGCCGTGTTGCGGGCGATGCGTGGGACGAGCTGGCGCTGCTGGCGGCTGACATGTGCGGGCAGCCTGTGCGGGCGGTGTAAGCGATGCAACCCATCGGCGTCTTCGGTGGCACCTTCGACCCGATTCACTGCGGCCATCTGCGCACGGCGTTCGAGCTGGGGCAGGAGCTGCGGCTTGCCGAAGTGCGCTTTCTGCCCACCGGCAGCCCGCCGCATCGGCCCCAGCTGTATGCGAGCCCCGAGCGGCGGCTGCAGATGGTGCGGGCGGCGGTGGCGGATCAGCCGAGCTTCGTGGTCGACGACCGCGAAGTGCGCCGCAGCGGCGTGTCGTATTCGGTGGACACGCTGACGGAGCTGCGCCGGGAGTATCCGCAGCGTTCGCTGTGTCTGCTGCTCGGGATGGATGCGTTTCTCGGCTTGCCCAACTGGCACCGCTGGCGCGAGCTGCTGCCGCTGGCGCATATCGTGGTGGCTCACCGTCCGGGGTGGCGGGCGCCGACCACCGGTCCCCTCGGCGAGGTCATGGTCGATCACGGCACCGGCACGATCCGCGCGCTGCACGAGACACCTTCCGGGTGCGTGTACGTGCACTCAGTGACCCAGCTGGAGATTTCCTCGACCGAACTGCGTTCCCTCATCATCGCGGGCCGCGACCCGCGCTACCTCGTTCCCGACGAGGTGAGGCAGATCATCCTCGAGACGAGGTGCTATGCTGCACAGCAAGAGCCCGATGGCCGCTGAGGGATAGTTTTCAGGAGAACTCACTTAAGCACATGATCACCCGCAAACGCCTGCGCCCCCCGGAGGAGCGCGCCTTGCCGCTGCAGAACCTGGTAACGGCCGCGCTCGATGATATGAAAGCTGTGAATGTCAGGGTGCTGGATGTGCGGGGCCTGACCGACATCGTCGATACGATGGTGATCGCGAGCGGCAACTCCGACCGCCACGTGCGCTCGATCGCCGAGCGCGTGGTGGAGAAGGCCAGGGCGGCGGGCTTGCGGCCGCTCGGGACCGAAGGCGCACGCGACGGGGAGTGGGTCCTCGTGGACCTGCAGGACATCCTCGTGCACGTGATGCTGCCGCGGGTGCGCGAGTTCTACAGTCTCGAAGAGCTCTGGGACAGCGGTCCGCTTGAGGCCGCGGTCGCCGCCCCGGCGGTTTCCCGTGCGGCCGCACGCCGGCGGCGAATCTCGCGGTAGCGCAAACCGATGCGCGTGCGCGTGATCGCCGTGGGCACGCGCCTGCCCGCCTGGGTGCGCAGCGCCTGCGAAGACTACCTGGCCCGGCTCGCATCCCGCCTCGCCATATCGCTGGTTGAAATCGAGCCCGGCGCGCGCAGTGCGGGCGGCACGGCGCACAAGGCCATTGCGGCCGAGGGGCAGCGCCTGCTCGGCGCCGTGCGCGCCGGCGATCATGTGGCCGTCCTCGATGAGCGCGGTACGCAGTTCTCCACGCGCGAGCTCGCGGTCTGGCTGCAGGAGCGCATGCAGCAGGGCGAGGATCTGGCGTTTCTGATCGGCGGCCCCGACGGGCTCGCCGCGGAGGTGCTCGCGCGCGGCAACTTCACCCTGTCGCTGTCACGGCTGACGCTGCCGCACGCGCTGGTGCGCGTGCTGCTCGCCGAGCAGCTGTACCGGGCGCACAGCATACTGACCCATCACCCGTATCACCGCGACTGATGAAAGCGCAGGACCCTGCACCGCTCGTGTGTCTCGCCTCGGTCTCGGCCCGGCGCCGCGAGCTGCTGGCGCAGATCGGCGTGCCGCACGTGGTGAGCGCGGCGGACATCGACGAAGCGCTACTGCCCGGGGAGAGCGCGGCGGACTATGTGGTGCGTATGGCCCGCGCCAAGGCGCTCGCCGTGCGTGAGCGCGGCATGGCGCTGCCGGTGCTCGCCGCCGACACCACCGTGGTGGTCGATGAGATCGTGTGCGGCAAGCCCGCCGATGAGGGCGAGAGTCTTGCCATGCTCGAGCGCCTCTCCGGGCGCACGCACCGGGTGCTCACCGCCGTGGCGCTGGCCGCTCACGGCGCGGTGAGCTTCCGCCTGAGTGCGAGCGAGGTGCGCTTTCGGCGCTTGAGCCGCGCGGAATGTGCGGCCTATTGGCGCACGGGCGAGCCGCACGACAAGGCCGGCGGGTACGCGATCCAGGGGCGCGCCGCGGTGTTCATCGAGCACCTCGGCGGCAGTTACTCGGGCGTCATGGGTCTGCCGCTGTTCGAGACGGCGGAGCTGCTGCGTGCCGCGGGCGTGCCGTACTGGCGGGACGGCGCGCGCGTGGGAGCGTAAGCGGTGAGCATCGAGATCCTGGTCAACATCGCGCCGCGCGAGACCCGCGCCGCCATACTCGACAACGGCGTGGTGCAGGAGATCCACATCGAGCGCACCAGCCGCCGCGGACTGGTGAGCAACCTGTACAAGGGGCGTGTGTCACGCGTGTTGCCCGGCATGCAGGCGGCGTTCGTGGAAATCGGCCTTGAGCGCACCGCGTTCCTGCACGCTGCCGACATCGCCGGCGCCGTTTCCGATGACACCGTGGCGAGTGCGCCGCTGGCGAGCCAACCACCGGTCGAGGATATCCGGCGGCTGGTGAATTCCGGCGACGACATCCTGGTGCAGGTGATCAAGGATCCACTCGGCACCAAGGGGGCGCGGCTCACCACCTTCATTGCCCTGCCGTCGCGCTACCTGGTGTACATGCCGCGCGGCTTGGGCGTAGGGGTGTCGGCGCGCATCGAGGACGAGGCCGAACGCACGCGACTGAAGACGGTGCTGGCGCAGTTCCTGACCGCTGGCGCGAGCGGCGGCTACATCGTGCGCACGGCGGCGCAGGGGGCGTCCCCGGACAGCCTGCGCGAGGACATGGCCTATCTCGCCAAGCTCTGGGATCACGTGCGCGCGCGTGCCGGCCAGGCGGCCCCGGGCACCGTGGTGCACGAGGACCTGCCGCTCAGCCTGCGCGTGCTGCGCGATGAGCTCGCCCGTGGCGTGAGCCGCGTGCTGGTCGATTCGCCACGCGAGCACGAGCGTATGCAGCAGTTCGCCGCCGCCTTCATGCCCGAGGCGGCGCCGGTTATCGAACTGTACGCCGGCGCGCGGCCGATACTCGACCTGAACGGCGTCGAGGAGGAGATCGCCAAGGCGCTCGACCGCAAGGTGCCGCTGAAGTCCGGCGGTCACCTGGTGATCGATCAGACCGAGGCGATGACCACCATCGACGTGAACACCGGCGCGTATGTGGGTCATCGCAACCTCGAGGAAACCATCTTCCGCACCAACCTCGAGGCGGCGGTGAGCATCGCGCGACAACTGCGGCTGCGTAATCTCGGCGGCATCATCATCATCGACTTCATCGACATGCGCGATGAGCCGCACCGGCGCGCGGTGCTCAGCGCCCTCGAGCGCGCGCTGGCCGGCGATCGCGCCCAGACCCACATCGTGAGCCTCTCGCCGCTCGGGCTCGTGGAAATGACCCGTAAGCGCACCCGCGAGAGCCTGGAACATCTGCTGTGTCAGCCGTGTCCAAGCTGTGCGGGGCGCGGCTTCATCCGCACGCCCGAAACGGTGTGCAACGAGATTTTTCGGGAAATTGTGCGACAGAGCCGACAGTTTGCCAGTCGTGAGCTGCTGATACTCGCTCACCAGGACGTCGTGGATCGCCTGCTGGATGAGGAGTCCGCCACCCTCGGGGAGCTCGAAGCGCAGGTCGGCCGCCCGATCCGCCTGCAGGTCGAGGCCCTCTACGGGGTTGATCACTACGACGTCGTACTCGTTTGAGGCATCAGTGTGCGTGTGACGCCAGCAGAGCCTGCTGCCGGGCCGGTTGCCCTTGCCGCCGGAGGCGGCGGTGCGCGCCCGGCGCGCACCGGGCTGCGGTGGGCGGCCTGGATGCTGGGCGGCGCCACCATCCTGGGCGCGGTGGTGTTGGTTGCCTGCGAGCTGGCCGCGGCGCGCGTGCCGCAGCACCGCGCCGCGCTCGAGGAGTTGATCCGCCAGCAGACCGGACTCAACGTGAGCTTCAGCGAGCTCAGCGTACGCTGGGGCTGGTACGGTCCTGAGGTCGTGTTTCACAGTGTTGTGCTCGGTGAGCCCGGAGGCCGCGGGGCGCTGCTGCGCGCGCCGCAGCTGATCGTGGGGCTGGACGCCTGGCGTATCGTGCGCAGCGGCCAGCTGCAGGCCGGGCGCATCACGCTGGTGAATCCCGACATCGATCTCGGGGCGGACATGGCCGGCGCGCCTGCCACCGGCGCCGCCGGGCGCGAGCCGCTGCTGACCGCCGGCGCGCGGTTGTTGTCGCGCTGGCGGGACGGACGGATCGACATCCAGGGCGGAACGCTGCGCTGGCCCCTCACCGGGGCACCACTGCCGCTCACACTGAGTATCAGGCACGCACAGCTGCGGCGCCTGGCTTCGGCGTGGAGTGCGGACGCGCTGGTGCTCCTGCCCGCAAGCCTGGGTGCCAGCGCTCACCTGGCCTTGGCCGTGACGGGCGATCCCGCACGGCCGGCTGGCTTGAGTGGAACCCTCAGTTTCGAAGGCCGCATGCTCGAATTCGCCGGCTGGCGGCAGGTGATCGAGTATCCGCCGGTGGAGCGCTACCTGCCGCAAGCGGGCCGGGGCAACCTCGAGCTGCACACCGAGTTCGCGCACGGACGCATGCTCAACGCCGACGGCAAGGTGCTGGCGCAGGCGCTCGAGTGGGGAGCGCCCGTCGCTGCGGCTGCGGCGCTCACCGTCGACCGGCTGAGCGGTTCGTGGCGCCTCGCGCGGCTCGGCGCGCGCTGGCGCCTCGAGGTGCACGCGCTCGAGCTCGGTGAGCCCGCGTCGGCCCCCGTGACTCTCAGCGTCGATGCCGCGGCCGACGCCGGCTGGGCGCGCGGCAGGGTGGAATCCGCGCCGCTCCCCGTGGTAGTCGCCATGGCGCGCTGGTATGCCCCGCAGCTGCCGCTGGCGCAGGTGGCCCTCGGCGGGACGGTGCGCGAGCTGGGGTTTGACTGGGACGCGCGCCGCCCCGGGGGCGTACGTCTGCGAACTTCCGCACAACTCGAAGACGTCACGGTCGCAACGCCCTCGCGCGACATGGTGCTCACCGGACTCGCCGGGTACGTGTCGGGAGCCGACGCGCGCCTGGTGGCCGACCTGCAGGCGCACGCGGCGCAGCTCACCCTGGCGCGCGAGCAGCCCGTCGCGCTCGACAATCTCGCGATCGCCGCACGCCTTGCCATCGGTGCGGACGGCGGCGGCTGGCAAGTCAGCACCGATGACTTCGAGGTCCGGCGCGCGGAGCTGAGTTTTGCGGCCAGCGGCGCGATCGGCGCCGGCGGCGCCGGCCGGCAGCCGCAGATCAATGCGCACGTCGCTCTCAAGGACGCCGACGTGGCGTTGCTCGCCGGACTGTTAGGTCCGCGCGCGCTGGCCACGTTCGGCGCCGCCGCCGCACAGCTCACCGCCGGACGCATCGCGAGCGCGGATCTCGAGTGGCACGGTCCGCTCGACCTCGCACAGCTGCCCTGGAGCCGTACCGGGACGCAGTTCCGGGGCGCTGTGGAGCTGCACGACGCGACCCTGGCGGGATTCGATCCCTGGCCCGATACGCACCACCTCGATGCGCACGTGAAGTGGCACGGCCCGCGCATTCATGCGGCGATCGACGGCGGGCAGGTCGGGACATTTGAACTCGCCGCGGCGAGTGCCGAGTGGGACGCCCGCGGTGACCGCGCCATGCACCTCGCCGGGCGTGTCACCGGCAGCGCGCAGCAAGCCCTCGCGTGGCTGCGCGAACACCCGCAGCTCAGCGCCTACGTCCCCGGGGTGCAGGATGTTGATCTGCGCGGTGACACGCTGCTCGATGTCGAGGTGCTGGTGCCCGCGGCGGCGCGCGCCACCGCGGCGCGCCAGCCCCGCGTACGCACGCGCGTCACGGCGGTGCTCGATGGCGTACAGCTGCGTCCGGTTGCGGGCCTGCCACCGATCGACGCGCTGCGCGGCACGCTCGGCTTTGCGGCCGGCCACCTGCAGCCCTCGACGCTGACCGGGCAGTGGCTGGGCGGCCCGGTCACCCTCGGCGTCCTGGAGCGGCACGAGCCCGGCGTCACCGCACTCGCGATCTCCGGGCGCGGACTCGTGGACGTGCGGCAGGCGGTGCTGGCAGCCGGAGGGAGGGACGCTGTCCCGCTTGCGGGCCATGCCGAATGGAGCGCGCTCCTGACGTTCCTGCCGGGAGCGGGTGCGGGGAGTTCGCACTGGCGTGTGCGCGCCGATTCGAACCTGATCGACGTCAGCAGCAGCCTGCCCGAGCCCTTTGCCAAGGCTCAGGGCGCGGCGCTGCCGCTGCATGTCGAGGTGCATGCCATAGCCGACACCGGGCAATTGCGCTTGAGCCTCGGCGAGCGGCTGCGCGCGTGGGTGGCGTTCAATCGCAGCGGTGAGCTGTGGCGCATCGAGCGCGGCGCGGTACGTCTCTCGTCCACGACACCGGCGCTGCCCGCGGAACCGGTGTTGTGGCTGGAAGGACGCGTCGGCCGCCTCGACCTGCCGGCGTATCTCGCCCTGTGGCTGCAGGTCGGCCGGGATGCGGCGCTGCCTGCGCTGCCTGCGCTGCGCGCGCGGCTGACGACCTCCCAGCTGGTCGCCGGCGAGCGCAGCTACCCGGAGGTGAGCGTAGCGGTGGATGCGAGCCGCGCGGGCGGGGAGCTGCAGCTGCAGTCCGCGGACCTTTCCGGCACGGTGCGCTGGCCGGCGGTGGTGAGCGGCGCCCACCCAGCGGTGGTGCACCTCGCCAGGCTCAACGTGCCGCAACTCACCGACGCCGCACTCGGGACAGGAGTGCTCGCCGCACTCGGAGCCGTTGCTAAACTCTCCGTCGATGATCTGCAGTGGCAGGGCCATTCGCTCGGCAGGTTCGGCGCGACGCTCGCTGCCGGGGCGGACGCGCTCGAGGTCAGCGACTTGCATCTGGCCGGTGACAGCGAGGACACCGGCGGCTCGCTGCAGTGCCGGGATGGCGCCTGCCGCCTGCAATTCAGCCTCGACAGCCGCGACGCCGCGGCCACGCTGTCCGCCTTCGGCTTGCGGCCGGACCTCGGCGCGAGCCACGCGCGGCTGGAGGGTGAGTTGCAATGGCCGCAGCACTCAGCCGCCTCCCTTGCAACGCTCGACGGACGCCTCCATATGCAGCTCGAGCAGGGCGTCACCCGCGCCGCGGGGGCGGACTTGGCGGGCGTTCCTTTCGCGCTGCTGGCCGTGCCGGCGCTGACCGCGGGCATGAGTTCCGGGCTGAAGTTCTCACGCCTGACAGCGGACTTCGTGCTGCACGACGGGCAGGCGATGACCTCTGACCTGCACTTCGACGGTGACGCGGAGATCCTGGTGCGCGGCCGGACCGGTCTGCTCGCGCATGACTACGATGAGCAGGCGTGGATCCTGCGTGGCGAGGAGCGTCTGCCGGCTGCCGTGCGCCGGTTCGGACCGACGCCCAAGGTTGCGGCGGTGTGGCTGTCGCTGCGCGAGTTGTTCACCGGATCGGATGCGGATCGCTCGCGTGCCGCGCTGAGTTTGCGGGGCACCTGGGATGACCCGATCGTGACGCCTGCGGAATGAGGTGACGGATGAAGGTAGCCGCAATACAGATGACGTCCGGACCGGACGTGACGGCGAACCTCGAGCAGGCGCGCGCGCTGCTCGAGGACGCGGTGGGCCGCGGCGCACGACTCGCGGCGCTGCCGGAGAATTTCTCCTTCATGGGATTGAAGGACGCCGACAAGCGCGGTGTGGCGGAAGCGGACGGCAGCGGCCCGGCGCAGGATTTCCTGGCGGGGAGCGCGCGGCGCCTGCGCCTGTGGATTGTGGGCGGCACGGTGCCGCTGCGCGCCGGCGCCGACGGGCGCGTGGCGGCCGCTTCGCTGGTGTACGACACGGACGGGCAGCGGGTCGCCCGCTACGACAAGATTCACCTGTTCGATGTCGACATTCCCGGGCGTGCCGAGAGCTACCGGGAGTCGGCGCACGTCGCTCCCGGCTCGAGTCCTGCGGTGATCGACACGCCTGTAGGCCGGCTGGGGCTGTCGGTATGCTACGACGTGAGGTTTCCGGAGCTTTACCGGCACCTGAGCGCCGCCGGCGCGCAACTGCTGGCGGTGCCATCGGCGTTCACCAGCCCCACCGGGCGGGCGCACTGGGAGACCCTGCTGCGTGCCCGGGCAATCGAGAATCTCTGTTATGTTGTGGCGCCGGCGCAGTCCGGCTTCCATCCGAGTGGACGTGAGACCTACGGCGACAGCATGATCGTGGATTATTGGGGACGAGTCCTGCAGCGCGTGCCACGCGGCCGCGGCTGCGCCGTGGCGGACGTGGATCTGGCGCGGCAGATGGGTGTGCGCGAGAGCTTTCCGGCGCTGCTGCACCGCGCCCTGGCGGACGCAAATACGCGTCCGTGAGTGAGGCGTCCATGAGTGATTCCCCGCTTGCCGACCCGCTAGAACTGGCCCGCGACCTCATCCTGCGGCCGAGCGGCCTCGATGATGGGCGCCTCGACCGGGTGTTCGGCGAAGTGCTCGCGCACTCGGTGGATTTCGCCGACCTGTACTTCCAGCTCTCGCACCAGGAGTCCTGGTCGCTGGAGGACGGCATGGTCAAGGACGGCAGCGCCAGCATCGAGCAGGGGGTTGGCGTGCGGGCGCTGGCCGGTGAGAAGACCGGATTCGCCTACTCGGACGAGATCGTGCTGCCGGCGCTCGAGGAGGCCTCGCGTGCCGCGCGCGCCATCGCGGTGCATGGCGGGGAGCGGCGCGTCTGTCCCTGGCGGGCGCAGACCGGGCATCGGCTGTATCTGCCGGAGGATCCCGCGGCCGCGCTCGCCATCCCGGACAAGATCGCCTGGCTCGAGCGCGTCGATCGCGAGGCGCGGCGCATCGATCCGCGCGTCGTGCACGTCACCGCGAGCGTGGTCGCCGTGCACGAAGTGGTGCTCATCGCCACCAGCGACGGGGAGCTGGCCGCGGACGTGCGGCCGCTGGTGCGTTTCAACGTCTCGGTGCTGGTGGAGCAGGGCGGCCGGCGCGAACAGGGGTACGCCGGCGCAGGCGGCCGCTATTCGCTCGCCGAGCTCGTCGCAGGCGAGCGGCCGCTCGCACTGGCGCGCGAAGCCGTGCGCCAGGCGCTCGTCAATCTCGAGGCGCGCCCGGCGCCCGCCGGCACCATGACGGTGGTGCTGGGTCCGGGCTGGCCGGGGATCCTGCTGCACGAGGCGATCGGGCATGGGCTCGAAGGTGACTTCAACCGCAAGGGCACCTCCGCATTCGCCGGCCGCATCGGCGAGCAGGTGGCGGCGCCGGAGTGCACGGTGGTCGATGACGGCACGCTCACCGCGCGGCGAGGCTCACTCAACATCGACGACGAAGGCACGCCGACCCAGTGCACCACCCTGATCGAGAACGGCGTACTGCGCGGTTACATGCAGGACCGCTTGAACGCCCGGCTGATGGGCGCGCAACCGACCGGCAACGGGCGGCGCGAGTCGTTCGCGCACATGACGCTGCCGCGCATGACCAACACCTACATGCGGCCCGGTCCGCATGCGCCGGAGGAAATCATCCGCTCGGTGCAGCGCGGCATTTACGCGGTCAATTTCGGCGGCGGGCAGGTGGATATCACCTCCGGCAAGTTCGTGTTCTCGGCGAGCGAGGCGTATGCCATCGAGAACGGTCGCGTGGGCGCGCCCCTCAAGGGCGCGACCCTGATCGGCAATGGTCCCGACGTGCTGACGCGCGTCTCGATGGTCGGCAACGACCTGAAGCTCGACGACGGTGTTGGAACCTGCGGCAAGGATGGGCAGAGCGTGCCCGTCGGCGTCGGCCAGCCGACGCTCAGGATCGAAGGACTCACGGTCGGCGGCACCGCCTGAAGGTGAGAAGTGTCGCAGCGCGGCGTCACGTACCCTGTACGCACTTACCGAGACATAATCGGATCCCTGGCGAAGCTGTGATTCTCCACACACCCGTTTGGGTCGCGAGTCCGTAACGTGCATCGGGCGAGCTCAACCCGCGTAAAGGAGTCCCTGATGTACGCCGACGACGCCACTCTCGAGTCCCCGCAGCTCAACCTGCCGGCGGACCTGCAGGCCGAAGTCAGCCGACGCGCTGCCGCGCGTCCAGTGGACTTTCACGTCGACGGCTGGAAACCCTCCCTGCTGGAGCGCCTCGCGAAGCTCTTCGGCCTCGGTTGACCTGACGCACCCGTCGCCGGCGGTTCCAACTTCGGGGCCGGGCGCGCTACGATGGGTGCCATGTCGCGCCATAGCCCCCATTTCTCCCGCCCTGTTTACGAAGGGCTGCCCTGGTTTTACATAACTTGCGGAGTGGCGGCGCTCGTGGCCAGCTACCTGCTCGCCTCCCGCGGCGGGTTGAGCCTGCTCACCGGTGTGCTCGGGTTGGTGATCCTGGTCGGCGGGATCGTCGTGCTGCTGCGGCGGCGCGATTACCGCGACATGCGATCGCAGTACGCGAACCCGGATTCGCTCAGCGGAAAGGATCCGCCGTAACGGCTACTTGAGCGGCGCCGGGCCTACGGTGGGCGCCGGGGGCTCGGTCGTCGGCGCGGGCGCTGCGCGCGCGACCTCCGAATGGACGCCCGGGTCGGTGTCGGTGAAGGCGCCGCGGCCACGCGACGCGCGCTCATCCACATAGATCAACTCGTGCTTGCCGATCAGCACGACGTCGCCGTCGTTGAGGTAATGACGGCGCACGCGGTTGGATTTCACGTAGATCCCGTTGGTGCTGTTGAGGTCCTCGACCACGCAGGAATTCGGTGTGGTGATCACCTGGCAGTGATGACGGCTGATGAAGCGGCTGTCGATCTGCACGTCGTTGTCGGGGGTGCGCCCGACAATGACCCGGCCGATACGCAGGGCGATTTCCTGCACGGTGCGGCCGTCGGTCGCCACCAGCAGGCGACCGAGCGCGGCGCCGGGCTCGGGAGTCGCGGTGGGCGCGGCGCCGGCGGCCTCGGCCGGGTGCGGCTGGGGCTGCGGCTGAGGGCGCGCGCCGTACTCGACCCACTGCAGCTCACGCACCGCGCTGATGACGTCCGCGCGCGTGACCGTGCCGCGATCCGAGGTGTAGGCGGCCATCATGGCGGTATCGCACAGGGTGTTGATCAGCCGCGGTACGCCGCCGCAGTAGCGAAACACCTCGGCAAACGTATCGGCGGCGAAAATCTCGCGGTCACCGGCTCCGGCAACCTCCAGCCGGTGCTGAATGTAGCTGTGCGTTTCCGCCTCCGACAGCGTTTGCAGGTGGAACCGCAGCCGCACGCGCTGCATGAGCTGCGCGAGTTCGGGCGCGTCGAGCTTGTCGTTGAGCTCGGGCTGTCCGGCGAGAATGATCCGCAGCACCTTGTCCTTGGTGGTTTCCACGCCCGACAGCAGGCGGATTTCCTCCAGCACGCGCATGGTGAGGTTCTGCGCTTCATCGACAATCAGCAGCACCTTGCGGCCGGCGGCGTACTGCTCGATCAGGAAGGTGTTGACCGTGCTGATGAGCTCGCCTTTGCGCATCTTGAAGGGCGAGAAGCCGAACTGCACCAGCATCGCCTGCAGGAAATCGATGGCCGATACCTGGGTCTGGTTGATCTGCGCCACCACCACGTCCGCCGGGACTTCCTTGAGGAAGGATTCGATCAGCGTGGTCTTGCCCGAGCCGATCTCCCCGGTGATCACCACGAAGCCGTCGGTGAACCAGATGGTCGACTCCATGTACGCCTTGGCGCGGGCGTGCTGCTTCGACAGGTACAGGAACTGGGGGTCCGGGCTCAGCCGGAACGGCAATTCCTTGAGCTTGAAGGGTTCCAGATACATGTGTGTTGGCTCGCAGCCGATGTTACGGGATGCGAACGCCGACGGCCAAATCCTTGAGCAGGCGTCGCGCGCGAGCATCGCGCCGGGCGGCGGTCGGCTCGACTACGGTGCAGTGGCCCACCTTGCGCCCGGCCCGCGGCTGCTTGCCGTAGTCGTGCAGGTGCACGCCCTCCAGCGCCAGCAGCGTTGCGCGTGCGGGCATCTGCCCGATGAGATTGATCATGGCGCTGTGCCCGAGCGCGCGGGTGGCGCCGAGCGGCAGGTCGAGGATGGCGCGCAGGTGATTCTCGAACTGGCTGGTGGCGGCGCCCTCGATGGTCCAGTGTCCGGAGTTGTGCACGCGCGGCGCCATCTCATTGGCGATGAGCCTGCCGCGGCGCACGAAGAACTCGAGGGTCAGGATGCCGGTGTAGCGAAAATCCGCCAGCACGCGCGTGAGATAGCGCGCGGCCAGGCGCTGCCAGCGCGGCGGCCCGAAAGGCGCACAGGTGAGTCGCAGGATTCCCCCGCCGTGGACGTTGCCGCACAGCGGATAGACCGCGAGCTGGCCGCTGAGGCTGCGCGCGCCGATGATCGACGCCTCGCAATCAAACGGGACGCACTCCTCGTACAGCAGCGGCGCCTTGCCGAGGGCGCTCCAGGCCCGCCGGGCGTCCGCGGCCGTGTGGATCACGGCCTGACCCTTGCCGTCGTAGCCGAGCCGGCGTGTCTTGAGCACGCCGGGCAGGCCGACGGCGCCGATGGCGCGCGTCAGCTGTGCGCGTGAGCTCACGGCGCGCCAGCGCGTGGTGGGAATCCTCAGGCGCTCGAACAGTCGTTTCTCGGCCACCCGGTCCTGGCCGGCGGCGAGCGCCGCGATCGGCGGACAGATACGTGCGCCGTGCACGCGCGCCACGGCACGCAGGCTCGCCACCGACACGTTCTCCCAGTCGAAGGTCAGGACCTCGCAGCGCCGCGCGAGACGTGTCAGGACCTTGCGATCGGTAAAGGCGCCGTGCAGCAGGGGGGCGACCTGGCCCGCGGGCGCCTCGCGCGCCGGGTCCAGACACAGGAAATCAAGCCCGAGCGGATAACCCGCCAAAGCGAGCATGCGGCCGAGCTGGCCGGCGCCCACGATGCCGACCGTCATGTGCGCGGCGTCGCGCGCGGATCGGGGTTGCCGAGCACG
>WNFR01001663.1_pt1 | contig 23774 bp, 19 predicted proteins | sample 5400221 | NCBI WGS metagenome assembly WNFR01 (sample SAMN13153357, study PRJNA577476) | soil metagenome | isolation source: 40 cm soil under Madrone tree | place: USA:California | collected 2016-06-14 | reverse complement strand
TAAGCCGTTCGAAGTTATTCTCCAGCGCCGGCGCGTGATCACCCGGAAACGCTTCTTTCTGGGCACTTACACGACGCACATTGAGGCCGCGCTCCGCCGTCAAATGACGCACCAGTGGATCAAATCCCTTTTTGTCCTTGGAGAGAATGACGCATTCTGCTTTGGGATCATGGCGCAGAAACTCGCCCAGATAGAACGCGATACAAAAATCACAGGCATTTCGCTCAACACTTAGGATTCGTACATAGGCGAACCGATCCCCCATGGCGTGGGCGTGAATGGCCAGTTCGCTTGGAAGCTTTCCTTGTTTGCCTCCCAGCACAAAACGAACCATGACGTCGGTCGGTAGCGTTTGCAGGTCCACCGCCTGAATGTTTTCGTAATCGACTAGCAAGATTCGCTCGGACATACTGCATACCCTCGGTGAGGCCATAAGTATGCCATCCTCGGCAACGCCGAGCCCTTCTACGGCGTCGTTCTTCTCACGCTTCGCGGCCATTCGTGCGGCTGTTCGCGAACACCCGCGGACCGTAGAATCATACTCCCGCGAAATTCTTCAGCTCCGGCTCATTGACGCACTATCGTAACCGGGTAACGCAACTTCAGCGCACGATTGCGCGTCGCAAATACAACCTCGCACAATTTCGTATCTCAACGGTCGGGTAATCGGCCTTTAAGTTCAGGTCCGATATAGCTCGCTCCTGCCGCAAGCGTCGCGGCGACCACGCGCGCCGGCGCGTTGGCCGGCCCGTTGAGGATGGCCTGCGAGACCCACGCGGCACCGATACTGGCGCCGCCGCGAAGATGGGTTTGCGCGCAGCCTGAAACGCGCGGGCAGCCGCCGAAAAATGAAGGACCGAGCCACGACACTTCACTTGGCGCACAGCGAGCATCGCCCGTTGCACGAATGACACCTGGGTACGCAGCGGGATAAGTCGGTGCACCGCGTGCGGGCATGGAAGCGACGACGATGCAGCCCGCGTCAACGGCGCTCGCCACAGCGGCAGCGAGTACCGAGCGGTCGGCGCCCAGCCCCAGGCTCAGATGAATGAGACTCGCACCGCGCGCGTGAACCCAGTCGATTGCAGCCGCGACGGCAGCGCCTGTCGCCGGTTTGGAATTGACGAACACTTGCGCGAGCAGCAGTTCCGATGGGACATCGCCGCCTTGGAGCAATCGCGCGATGCGCGAGCCATGGCCGCTCGAATCAGCCGTCACCGCACGCTGTTCGACACACCGACCCGCGCTGACGAATGCCGCGGCCTCGATGGCGCCGGGCCAGATCCCACAGCTGTCGATCAGACCGACGCGCCAAATCACTTGGCTCACCCCACGAGCAGCGCGGGGCGCAGCCGGCCGGCATCCAGCCGCCAACAGAGATCCGACCCCTCGATATCCCCTGCACGGTGCGTGATCACGATCCGCGTGCGCCGGGGAAAGGTCGCGTCCAGTGCGCGATGCACGGCGCGGGCCGCATCCACATCGAGTCCGCTCGTCGCCTCATCCAGAATGATGATGAGCGGCTGTGCGAGCGCCGCCCGCGCGATCGCGATACGTTGCCGCTGCCCGGTGGAGAGACCAGAACCTCCTTCGCCCACCTGAGTGGCGTATCCCTCCGGCAAGCAAGCGACGAATTGATCAACTCCGGCCTGACGTGCGGCGTCAATGGCCGTTGCTTCGTCGACGTCGCCATGACCATAACGCAGGTTATCGAGAATCGATCCGCGAAACAGCACTGGGGAGTGTTCGACGACGACGATGCGTCGCCGCAGATCGGCCAGATTAAATGCCTCGAGCGGCCGCTCATCCAACAGAATACGTCCGCAATCCGGATCGACAAAGCGCCGCAGTAGGTCGGCCAATGTCGACTTGCCGGCTCCCGAAACACCGCGCAGCACGACCTTGCTTCCGGCAGGAATCTCCACGCTCACTTGATCGAGCACCGGCCGGCCGTCCCCGCCGGCAACGCTGATGGATTCAAGGCGCAGCGCGCCTCGGGCGTCGCGCGGTACAGCGACGGCATCGCGGCGCACCGCGACGCACGGCAGGTCGAGGAGCATCTGCACCCGCGAGAGACTCACCCGGGCACGCTGATAGCCGGTGTAGAGCGAGGCGATCGAGGCCGCCGCCCCGGCGCTGCGCCCGAGGTAGGCGGCGAATGCAATCAGGGTGCCGACGGTCAAACGCCCCTGCAGCACATACCAGCCGCCGAGCACGAAAGTCGCGGCGGTTGCAACATGGCCGACGAAGCCCGCGAACGAGCCCGTCCCATACGTGACGAGTTGCTGGCGCAACACGCCGCGCAAGTAAGTGTCGCTGAGCGTCCGCAGCCGGCGCCCTTCGAACTCCTCGGCGCCCGCCCCCTGTACGGAGCGTGCACCGGCCAGCGTTTCGACCAAAAATCCGCTGAGCGCACCCGATGCTTCGCGCAATGCCTGCGCGCTCGCCTCGATGCGCGGCCGCGCATAGTGCCGAATCAGCAGCTGCAGCGGCAGCAGCGCGACGACGAGCAACGTCAGGCGCCACGACAGGCCGAGCATGACGGCGCCGACGATGGCGAGCGATAGGACATTGCTGATGAATGCCGCGGCCGCGTCGGTGCCGAAGCGCTGCACTTCGGCGATGTCGCCGTCGAGCCGGCTGACCACGTCGCCGACGGGAATGAGCGCCAGGCGGCGCGGCGCAACGCTGAGCAGATGCGCGTAGACCGCGCCGCGCAGTGCAAACAGCGTGCGTCCCGACGCGCGAACGTAAATGGCACGATGCACGCCGCCCAGCACGAACCCCGTCAGTGCGAGGCCAAGCATCCCCAAGCAAGCGCCGAGCAACAAGGAAAAATGACGGCCGATGAGCCCCTGATCGATCACGATCCGAGTGAGCAGGGGCTGGGCCGCCGACAGAGCGGCGATGACGAGCGCGAGCAGCAGCGCTGATGTGAACGCGCCAAGCTGTGGCTTGAGATGCGGCCACAGCATCCGCCTGATCCCCTGATGCCTACCGTTCGTGGATGACACGCAGTGACGAAATCGACTGGTCGCCGCATCCAGGCAGCTTGAGGATTGCCTTTTTTTCCAGGTTCGCTGCATCGTAAAACCCGACATCGCAGTTGGTGCCGCCGATATAGATCTCGCGGCCGTCCGACGAGACGTTCACGCTATAGAACGTATGGTCGAGCGGGACGCGCTTCTCGAGCCGGTGCTGCACCATGTCGATGCTTGACAACGTCGAATAGACGCCGTACGCGTGCTGCTTGTCCGGGCTCAGCACGGTCGAGAAAATCAGTGCCGACATGGGCTCGAAGTCCGCATAGGAAAGGTCGCCGGACTTGAGGTCGAGCGACATCAATGCCGTCATCGGAACGCTTTTGCCATCCTTCTTGATCTCAGAGTACACCGGGCTCGTGAATATGCCCGTAGGCTCGGTAACGGGCCAGAACGCCAGCAAGTCGGGCTGCGAATGGTCCGCGAGCAGCCACTTTTGAATGCCCCGAGTCCCCAACAGCTTGCCCGTTTTGACATCGTACTCGTAGAGATCGAACCCGATGGCGTAGAAGCTCCGTCCGCTCGGCCGCATCAGCAGCATATGAATCCGGCGCGGCGCCGGAAAGCTGCGCACCGGCTTCGCGTGGAGCCCGGCATCGGTTCGAAAAACCGCGAAGCGTGGTTCTTCGACGACGTATTCGCTCGGTTCGAGCTTCGTCGGCAACTCATGTACGAGGAGTTCCCTGCCGTCCGGCGTCAAGGTGAGCGACAGGAAACTCTTGACGCGTTCGCCCGGCGTGGACAGATCGGCACGAAAACCCTCGCGGCCCGTCGCGAGCTCGATGCCGACCACGCGCTCCAGTCGATCGACCAAGGCGTAGGCTCTTTTCTGATCCGGCGAAATCAGGATCGTCGAGACGATTCCGTCGGCACCCGGAATGCGGAGTTCGGCACGAACCGTGCGGGTCGACGCATCGATGAGAAACAGGCGGTCGGGCTTGGTGCCGGTCAAGATGAGATCCGCGGCATGCGCGGCCTCTGACCCTTGTGCAATTGAAAACGCGGCCGCGGCTGAGATTGCCCAGGCGCGCAACGCCGGCGCCGACGACATTCTCGCGCTCTTGCTCATTTCTTCGGAAAAACCGAATCGAGGTCGCGCCAGTCGGCGGGGGCGGAAGGCTTGCCCGCATCCCAGGCCGGATAGGTACCCATCGTGTCCGGGACCTGAGCCGGCCACCAGCAGGGGTCGGAGCAGCCGTAGAGGTCGGCCTCCATCGGCTGGCACAAGGAGGCGACGCCTCCAAAAGGATCCACCTCCCAGCCCGGGTCGAAGACAGTCGTGCACCCCGCGACGGTCTCCATCGCGAGGACCTCGGCAACATGCCCGTCGGCTACCGCATCGAGCAGCAGCTCCGCCTTGTGGTTGGTTGGTTTCAGTTCACTCATGGGATGGCTTCCTCGGCTCGAGGTGGCGTGAGAAAAAACTCGGGTTGTGACGCTGGATGTCGGCATACACACGCACGCCGAAGTCCACCCAGCTGCGCAACAGATCGCAGTAATGATACGTGCGGTGGTGGGCGTCGCCGAACCGCGAATACGATTCGTGGTAGCAGCCGCCCGCGCAAAGGTTTCGAATTCGGCAAGTCTCGCAATGGGTCCCTTCACGGTCGATCGCCTTGTCCACGAAGGCGCTCAAGCGCTCGCGGTCGATCCCCGTCGCGACGTTGCCGAAAGTCGGCAGGTCGGAACCCGTGAAGCGATGACACAAATTGAGCTCGCCATCGCCGTCGACCGCGAGCAAGCCGATCCCCGCCCCGCAAGGCAAGGACTTGCGCCGGCCCTCGTAGAGATCCGTCATCAACTGGTGCATGTTCGAGAACCCGTTGTTGTCGCCGCGCAGCGCCGCACGGCGATAGTCCTCCCCGAGGCGCTCGAACGCGCGATGCACCTCCGCAAGCTCCTCGTCGGACAGCGCATGGCCCGCCTCGGCGGCCGCGGTCACGGGCGCATATCCCACCTCGTGAAAACCAAGCTCTCCTCGCAGATGGGCATGAATCGCTTCGACCTCCGTGTTGCCGCCACCCAGCGTCACGCGTGCACCCACCGGCCGCGAGCGATAGCGTTCGAGCAGCAGTCGGGCTTTGCGCGCGACCACCTCGTAGGTACCCCGTCCGCCGACGCTCTTGCGATGACGATCATGAATCGCTTGCGGTCCGTCCATGGAGACCGAAATGCCGAACCGGTGTGCATCGAAATAATCGATCAGGGCCGGCGTCAACAGCGTCGCATTCGTGGTCATCGAAAAATCCATGTGCTGTCCGGCGCGCTCCGCCGCGACCTCGGCATAGCCGACGACCTGCTTGATGAGCGCGATATTGCTGAGCGGCTCGCCGCCGAAGAATACGATGTTGACTCGTTCGCGGGCGGCGCCGGCCGCCAGCAATAGATCGACGCTGCGTGCGGCGGTGAGGAAATCCATCTTGCGCCCGTCGGCAGGCTTGGCAAGATCTTCCTTATAGCAGTACGTGCAGGAAAGATTGCAGCCGGTATTCACGTTCAACACCAACGTGCTCAGCGGATAGGAACTTACCTTCACGCGGGCCGGATTGACCGGCTGCAAAGTGCCGGACGGCTGCAGCACTTCGAGCTTGCGCAGTTCGGCCGCGAATGCTTGCAGCCGGACCGGTGAAAAGCGATCGCCGAGCAGCTCGATGAGTTCATCGACACTGCGCCCGCCTGGGCTGCGGCAATGCTCGATGACCGACTGCCCGAGCGAATCGACGCCAAACACGGCCGTCGTCGGGACGTGCAATAAATACGCGTCATCCGCGCCGGTGCGCACCAGGTGCCCGTTCCAGGAGTTCCACTCGAGCCGCTCGGTCGTTGTGTGCATTTTATTCTCAGTAAATCGGCGGAGTGTTCCAGCGCTGCACGGTTACCACGAGATGGCCGTGACCCTCGATCGTGCGGTCGCCGGCCTGTGCGCGCGCAAGCACCGTCAGATTGCCGACATTGTCGCCCGAATATTCGCGCGCCGGATTCGGGCCCGCGCCGGCCGGCAGAAACAGCCCGCGACGGTCGAAGTGCCCCGCAAATTTTTCATCTTCGGTTCGCTTCGCCTCGGCATCGAAAGGGATCGAGGACCATTCGGCATCGATGGGCCCAAGCGCGAGGAGCTCGCCGCTCGGCAGCCGCGTGAAGGCGATCGCCTCGAACTGCGCGGTCACGGGCGCGATCCTGCCGCCGCCGACCCGGGCGATGGCGTAGGCCGGAATGACGTCGATCTGATCGATCTGCCGGTAGACGGCGAGCCTACCTTCGGCGCCCCCCGTCGCAATGACGCGCAGCCCCGGCATGGCGTCGGCCGCGACCTTCAGCCGTGCGCGAATGTCGTGTTCCCCGCGCTGCACCTGCGTCGCAACTGTACCCTCGCCGAACGAAAGGGAAGCGGACTTTGCGCCAAGACCGGTGCCGACGATAATCACGGTCGCGGCGCTTCCGGCGCCGAGCGCCTGCGGGAAAACAGCCAAAACCTCGGGAGGGCCGCCGTCGCGAATCGCGATCCACTCGCCGCCCTCCTCGGCGTGATCGGGATCAAACCACCGCCCGGTGATGCGGTTGCCGTCCTCCGCGACGGCATACACCTCCCGCCGCGACCGACCACCGACATCCGCGGCGCCCCGCCACTCGTAGCCCGTGTAGAGGATTGCTTTGGAATCCCCGGTGAACTCGACGCCAGTCACGTCAGTCAGCTGGTACCGCGCCGTGTAGTTGCCTGCGCCGTTTTCACCCGTTTGCCGATCGATGCGCGCGGTGCCATAAAAGTCTCTCCCGCCGGGTACACGTCCGACCACGACCCAAGCGCCGCTGAGGTCGCGCGCGGGACGTTTCTGCCAGTCGTCCCACGCCGCCGAGGAGAATGGATACAGCGCGGCGAGCTTTCCCGGCAATGGACCGCTGGCGATCTGCCACCACGGCCGGTCGCGTCCGGACGCGGAATATTCGAGGGAAGGCCACTGCCCGACGTGCAGGTGCGCAAGCTTGCGCCACTCGCTCTCGTCGCGTCGCTGCAGAGCAGAGCGTGCCACGGAATGACAACGCCCGCACATCACCTCGATCTCAGGACCCGCGTTGAGGTCCTGCGCGTTGGGTCGCTGTTCGAGCGCGAAGCGCCCGGCCGCAGACTCGGCCGGCGCAAGACCCTGGGTGTCGGCCAGATAGCGAACGATCGACTCGCGCACTTCGTCAGTGAGGACCAGCCCATGCACCTGGCGCATGCGAAAAAGCGTCATCACCCAACCCTCGGGCGTCTTGCGGATCGAGCTGATGCGCTCGAATGTACCGTCGTGTTCCCGGTGGCATCCGCCGCAATAGTTGCGCACCAGCACCTCGCCCGGCACCGGCGCTCCTGCATGAGCCGCCGCGTGACAAACGATTGCCATCACCGCGATTGTCGCCAAGGTTGTGTAAAATCTCGCGGGACCTAACGGCACGAATCTAATCTCCCGAAGGATCGGCTGGCGGACGCTGCGGCATTGCGCCGGCCTCGCGCAGCCAACGAATCGCTTTGTCGACCGCGATTTGCGGACGCTGCAGCGCAAGCGCCGCGCCGTCGGCCGTGGCATGTCCCCCCACATCGATATGGCGCTTGAGATCCGCCACCGGCACATCCGCGACATGCCACACTCCGCGAGGATTGTCGGACGTGACTACGACGTCTCGCTCCACGATGCGGCCATTGCAAAGCACCGGCCGCCGCTCGATGCGGGGCTCGAATCGCGCGACATTGGGCAGCAGCGCGGCGTAGGCCACGGCAGTTTCTGCGCAGAATCGGCTGCGGCCGGAGTTTTCACGATAGAGGTCGGCGGCGATGCGAAGACCGCGCTGCCAGGACTCCTCGTACCGCTCGGTGACGAAGCGATGCGCGAGCGATGCACCCCCGCCGGCGAGGACCGAGCGAACCGATGCCGCCACGAGCTGCGCCCCGCGCAGCGCCTCATACACCCCCTGGCCGGACAAGGGATCAAGCGCCATGGCAGCGTCGCCGACGCACCACAGCATTGAATCGTGCCGCGCTGCGCCGAGCCGCGCATGAGCAGGCCTCGCAATCGGGTCGCCGGCGGGCGAAGCGCCTTTGAGAGCGTGCGCCAGCGCCGGGACCTGCGCCGCGGCCGCCGCGGCCCACGTCGCAGGGTGACTTGCGCGCGGGCGCCCGACGATCTGCAGCCACAACGTCGATCCTTGCTCGGCCCACCAGCACCAGCCGAAATCGGTGGCATGAATTTGCGTTCCCGGTGCATCTGGGCGCTCGCGCCGGAAGCGCTGTCCAATGGCAAGCAAGAGCGGCCCGCGGCGTTCCGCACCGCGACGACCCCGGGCGTCGATGACAATCGGCGCTTCGAGCGAACGGCCGGAGCGAAGGCTCACTCGCCAGCGCCCGCCGAAGCGAACCAACGCCGCAACCCGATCCGACCGGCAGTGAGCGCCGGCTGACTGCGCCTGCGAGCGCAGCGCCTCGGCAAGCCGCGAACGCTCGACCAACCATTCGACCCCCTCGACGGCGCGGCCAGCCCAATTCCCCCGACGCGTGAATGGCCCGTCAATGCAAGCCGCATGGCAACCGAGATCCTCATCTTCAAGAAGTGCATGGGACCGCACGGACAAGCCCTCCCAGCCGGGCCGCGACGCGGCTCCAACGAGGGCCACGCGCACGCCTGCAGCTGCCAAGCGCTTTGCGGTTACGCTTCCGGCCGGTCCGCCGCCGAGGACCACGACGTCATGTGTCAGCATCAGTCACGCCCTGCCCACCACGGTAAGATAAAGCAAGGGCGTCTCGCTCTTGCCGCAGAGGTAGCTCAATTCGCAGTCGATTGCCGGGGACGGCATACTTCGAAAGCTACTCGAAACGGTAGGTCGCGTCGACTCCGTAGGTTCGCGGTACGCCGCGATGGCGATAGTCGAAACCGATGCTTTGCAGGTCGGCGGCGCTCGTCAGATAGAATTTGTCGAACAAATTGCGCCCCCACGCCGCGAATTCCCACTTGCTCCCGGTGGCGGGGTGGAGCATGAGCCGTGCGTTCACAAGGGCATAGGGCACCTGCGCGATCCGGTTCTCGTTGAGCATCTCAAAATACTGCCTCGATGAATAATTCGAGTCCGCATGCGCGGTCATACCCACCGCCGACCAGTTGACGAAGTTCCAGTCGGCGGCCAATGTGCCCGAGAATTTAGGCGCGTTCGGCAAGAATTTACCCGAGACGTTGATCTGGCCGTTTTGCAGCGCGCCTTGCTGAACTTTGGCGTCGAGCGTGGCGAGCCCGACACGCAGGGTCAACGACTCGACCGGGCGAGCGGCGAACTCGAGCTCGGCGCCGTTGATCTTCGACTTGCCGAGATTGATGAGGGGCTGCTGACCGTTCGGGCGAATATCGATGATCTGCTGATTCTTATACTGATAATGAAAGACCGCGCCGTTCAATTCGATGCGATTGTTGAGCCACTCAGTCTTCCAACCCGCTTCGACCGAATCGAGCGTTTCCGGCTTCACGGTCGTGAAGTCCGCGTAGGAAAAGAGAAATTGACCGCTGAATGCTCCCGACCGGTACCCCCGGCTGTAGCTCAGATAGAACAGCGTGTTCGCCGTTGGCGTGTAGTCAATGCCGGCCCGGCCGGTGAGCGCGGTGTTGTGCAAGGACTGCCGGGTCGTCGCATCGACGATGGCGGCATAGTTCGGCGATCCGGGCAGCGCTTCCACCGGCATCCACGGGCCGTTGGGGTCAGTCGCCTTCGATCCGGGAGTGATGCTGCCGATCGGCACTTCGTCGCTGCCGCGCAACTGATTGAGGGCGTTTTTCTGAATGCCGTTGTCGTGGTTGTACCGCAGCCCGACTCGTAGTTTCAGGGGTTTGGCGATCTGGTAGCTATCGTCGGAATATACGGCCCAGCTGTTGCGGATCTGATCGAAGGAATTGTAGTAGATGCAACCGGCATTGATCGGGCTGCCGATCGAGTATCCCTGGCCCGGACCGAAAGACGCGTCCGCGCAGTCGTGGTAATTGAGAACGCCGTCGCCGTTCACATCGAAGAAGTTGAAAAGCCGATTCTCGGTGAAATTGTGCACGATTTCGTGCTGATAGTAAGCGCCGACTATGTAGTTCAAATCGCTGCCGCTGGTGGACGTAAGGCGCAGATCCTGGGTCACCTGGCGTGTCGCGCCGTTGTAGGGAGACTTGAATATGTCGAGGGGAGCACCGTCCGTCCCCTCGGGATTGAAGACCGAACCGTCATCCCACGAGGTGATCGACGTCAATGTTGCAGCGCTCGAAAACCGCCAGTCGCCGGTCAGTGCAACCGCCTGATTGTCCTGACGCCGGCGCTGGGTGTAGTTCTGGGCGATTTGTTTGTTGGTCAACGGCGTGCCGGTGGCCGTGCCGTCGAGCGTGCGATAGTAGCCGACACCGGCGACGCCCCCCGGGCCGATGCTGCCGTCGACGATGCCGTAGTTCTGCGGATCCTGCATGCTCTTCGAGTAGCGCAGCGTGAAATCGAGGGACTCGGCGGCCTTGAACAGCATGCTCAACCGCACGCCGTACTGATCGATTCCTTCCAGGTCCGGATACCCCGGCAGCACGTTCTGTAGGAAACCGTTGGCCTTCGTATACGAGAACGCGACGCGCACCGCGAGCCGATCCGGTATTAGCCCGGCCTGAAAGGCCCCCTCGGCTTCCTTGCGGTCATAATTGCCGGCGCCGATCTTGATGTAGCCGTTCTCATCGAACCCGGGTTTGTGCGTGATGAAGTTGATCGCGCCGCCCGTCGCATTCTTGCCATACAAGGTGCCTTGCGGACCGCGCAGCACTTCGATGCGCTCCAAATCGTACATCTCGACGCCGAACAGAGCGACATTGCCCTTGTAAACCTCGTCGATGTAGCTCGCCACGGGGCTGTCTTGACTCAGGCTGTAATCGAACATCGACACGCCGCGCAAAGCGAACAGCGGCGAGCCCTCGCCGATGATGCCGTCGACCTGCAGATTGGGGATCTGCGTGACGAGATCGGACGGTGAATCGAACTTCAGGCGCGAAAGTTGTGCGCTGGTCAGCACCGTGACGGACACGGGGACACTTTGCAGGCTCTCGGTCCGCTTCTGAGCCGTGACGATGATTTCGTCCAGGGCAGCGCTCGGGGTTTCGAGCGCTACCTGGCCGTACGCGGCGCCGGTCAAGAGACTGCCCGCCGCGGCCCAACACCTAAGTCGATTGCGAGCGAAGCCGGTGCTGCTAATTTGCGTCATTGTGTTTCTCGGATTCAAGGTCGGGTGGTGACCCGCTTGGATCATCAAGGGCGCGCCGCGCCGCAGCGACGGCCAGATCCACATCGCCGGAGGCACCCTCCGCCACTGCCCCGATGACCCGGTCGCTCGATGGGTCGCGCACCTCGAAGGTCTGGCCACTGCGGGCCGCTACCCAGGAGCCGTCGATCAGCAGGCGGCGGGGTGAGCTCAAGAAATCTGCGCTGGTTCGAGCGATCTTCGATAGGTCATTTTCGAGCGCCGCGACTGCGGTCACTTTTGTTGCGACATTCATGGCGTCATCCCTCGAACAGGCGGCTGCAGCTGTTGACAGATTCGAATTATGTGTGGACTATAAACACGACTAGAGTCGATTTGCAACTGCCGCGACGCGCCTTTCGCAACTGTGAGGCGAACGGGCATCATCGACGGACTAGCGACCCGTCATCGGGTGGAGGGTAGCTATGACCATAACGACCTTGCGCAATACGTTCTCCTACTTGCTATACCCGACGCTCCTCACCGGCGCACTGGCGCTGTGGGCCATCATGTGGATGCGATTTGGGTGGGACGCCGACATCACGATGCAACTCGTCTACTGGGCGTTTATCGCGGTGTTGCTGGTCCTCGAGCGCGTTCACCCGTTCGAGCCCGCTTGGAACCGCAAGGATGGACAGCTCAGGAACGACATCATCCTGTCCGTCGTGACGATAGCGCTCAGCGGTTTTGCGACCGTCGTGTGCCTGGGTGCGCTGACCTGGGCAATTAAAACCTACCAGCCGCTGGTTTCCCTGCAGATTTGGCCCGCGCATCTACCGCTGCTGGTGCAAGTCATCCCCGGCATCGTGCTGTGGGACCTCGGCAACCATCTCGCGCATCGATGGGCGCACCTGGTCCCTTTATTGTGGCGATTTCATTCCCTGCACCATAGTGCGCCGCGGCTGTCCGTCATCAACGCCGGGCGATTTCATCCGATCGACATCGTCAAATCGGTAATCATAGGCTCGCCAATCCCGGTCCTCATCGGCGTCCCAGCGGAAATCGCCGAGTGGTACGCGGCGTTTTATCTGTTCGCCGGCATCCTGACGCACGCGAACGTGAAGCTGCCCTGCGGCATGTTCAGTTATTTCATGAATACGCCGGAACTGCACCGTTGGCACCACAGCCCCATCCCGGTGGAAACGGACACGAACTATGGAGAAGTGACCATGTTCTGGGACCGGCTGTTCGGCAGCTACGTCTATCGGTCCTCCGAAGCGCGGCGCAACGTCGGTTTGGGCCATACGGACGTGCCGGGACACGTCCCAGTCCCCGTCTCCGCTCGTCTGTTCGAATCGGTCCTTCAGCCGCTGACGCCGGCGAGTCACCGGGCAATCGCCGAGCACCGGATCCGCTATCTGCCCCCCGGCGACGCCGGCGTTGCCATGGCGAGTGCCGAACAACCGAACTCGGGATTGATACCAGGTTGATAGATCAGCGGAGCAAGTCATGAAAAATCAAGAAAGGCCTCGTGCAAGCTATCGGCGAAATTTCGGGATGCTGCTCGCAGTGTGTATCAGCGCCGTCGCCGCTTGCTCGCGCGGCGTGTCGACCACGGCCGCGCCCGATCTGGCCGCGGAGAAACAAGCTTTACTGCAGCGGGACAAGGAGTGGCAAGCCGCCGTGACCGAGAAAAAAGACGTCGCGAAAATCGTCTCGTTCTTTTCCTCGGATGGGATCATGTTCGGATCGGGCGAACCGACGGATGACACCCATGAGGCGCTCAGCAAGGCAGTCGCCGGGCTGGTGGCCGACCCGTCGTTCAAGGACCAGTGGAGCTGGTCGCGCGTGGAGCTATCGCCCGACGGCCGGCTTGCCTACTTGGTCGGAACGACCGACATCACCGCCAACGACGCCAGCGGCCATCCGGTCACCAATCATGCGCGGCTGCTCAACGTATGGCGCAAGGACCCGGACGGGGTCTGGCGCTGCATCGTCGATGTGTGGGTCGACCCGCCCGCTACCGGCCCTTAGGAGCGCCCTTTCTCGGCAGCGCGGCGGGTATGTACGAGGACAGATAGGCGATGGCCGCACGCTTCGCCTCGCTGGTCATTTCTTCGGTGATTTCCCGATGCCCCAGCATTGATAGACAAAACATGAGATCGGCGATCTCGACGGCGCGAAAGAAAATATCGGAACGATGCGGCAGCGGCGGCAGCACGAACAATGCGTCGACGTGGTCCTCGAACACCTTGCCGATGACCACGTCATTCTGCCGGTCCCGCATCTTCAACTCCGGCAAGGTTTTTGGCCCAACCAGCAATTGCCGGGCCGACGGATTGCGGAAATAAAAAATCGCGGCTCGATCCAGCAATATCTCCATGATTTCCGCCCAGTTCTTGACCGGTTTGCGAATGGCCGCGGACATGAGGGACTGCAAGTCCTTGTCGTGCAGGGCGACGAGGCTCGCGTAGACGTCCACGATATTGGCATAGAAATGATAGGCCGATCCCTTGGGCACCTTCGCGAGTTTGGCAACGTCCCCCAGGCTGATTGCATCCATCTCGCGGGTCTTCAACAATTCGCGCGCGGCTTCGAGCAGTTTGTCGCGACGGGCGATCCCACGGACGCGCAGCGAGCTTTTTCGTGTTCCTAATAGGGCCATGACGGGGGCATTCTCATTGGTTCGTTCCTTGAATCATTCGACATGTTGGACGCCCGGAGCGCTCCTGTGCAAGTCACATCCGCACTAGCGCCAACTATGCGGCGCAACTGCCGGGCGCTCTCTTAGACGAACACGTCGACATTCGATTAATGGATCCACTCGACCACGGTTGCGTTTATGGACTGCTTCAAGGTTGATTATACTGAACGTGCAGTCACATTCACCTTGCATCAAAAGCGTCGAGTGAAGGTTAGGGCGCGCCGGGTGCGGATGATCAAAATATTTATTCTACTCCCCGACTTGAATTGGACTTCAGTCGAGTATATGGTCTATCAAATTCGCGGCGCGTGTCAAGGACCGAGCCGCGAGCGATCTGCCCAGCACACGGATGCAATCCTTCGCTCTTGATGAAAACTGAACATGCAGGCCCCCACGCCCGACCCTCCCGTCAGCAAGTCCCTCCAAATCGGCGCACTGCGATGGACGCGTGTCGCGGGCTTGGGGGTTGCCATCGCCGTATCGGGTCAGTTCTCTGGCTGGAATTACGGCCTGACCGCCGGAGGTTGGGGCGGCCTCGTGGTCGCCGCGCTTTTGACGGGATTGTTCTATCTCGGCTTCACGCAATGTGTGGCTGAACTTGCGGCGGCGATGCCGAGCGCGGGCGGCTTCGAAACCTACTGCCAACGCGCGTTTGGCATCGTCAGCGGATACCTGGTCGGCATGTCCGTGCTCGTGGCTTTGGCAATTGCCATCGGCGTCGTCGCCAACTTCACGGCGGCCTATGGAAAATCGCTGGTCGGCATCGGCGCGTGGCCCATCAAAGCCGTGCTCTTTTCCGCCGTTCTCGCCCTGCAGCTGCGCGGCGCGCGTGAAGCGGTCGGAGTGACCATGTGGGTGGGCGCCGTTGCGATCGGCGTTTTGCTGCTCTTTTGCATTTCCATGGCGCCATTTGCGAAGGCCGGGCACTTGCTCTCGCAAAGCGGCGGGCGCTTGTTCACCCATGGGGCCGTTGGAATTTTCGCCTCGCTTCCCTATGCGCTGTGGTTGTTCCTCGGTGTCGAGCAAGCCGCGCTCGCCGCCGAGGAGACCGCCGATCCCGGCAAATCGGTACCCAAAGCCCTCACGATCGCAGTCATCACACTTCTCCTGGCAGGCTTGAGTGTCGTCGCTTTCGCGCCCGCCGGCGGCGGAGTCGAGCAGATACGCGGCGCCGATGACCCGCTTTACGCTGCATTGACGAGTCCATTCGCGTTTGGACACGAGAATTGGCTCACCAGGACCATCAGCGGCGGCGCTTTGATCGGTCTCATGGCGACTTTTTTCTCCGTGGTCTACACATCCTCGAGACAGCTCTACTCGCTTTCCCGAGACGGCTATCTACCGAAGTGGCTATCCGCGACCAATCGCAAACAAGCGCCGCACGCCGCGCTGCTCGTGGTGATCGCGATCGGCATCGTCGCCTCGGTGTTTGCGCCCGAAAAGGCCATGCTGCTCGTGATTTTTCTCCTGAGTTTTTCCTACCTGGTGGTGCTGGCCGTGTTCGTTCGGTTGCGCGCGCGCGGACGGGATATACCGCGTCCTTATCGCGCCGTCGGCGGCGTGTTCACGGCGTATGCCACCACCGCGCTCCTGCTGCTGGTCCTCGGCGCGTGTTTGGTGCAGGAGTTCGAGGGCATGCTCTACACCGTGGTCGTCTATGCCCTGCTGCTCGGCTACTTCCTGCTGTTCCAGCGCTCCCAACAGCAACAACAGAGAACATGAATGAATCCCGCGTCAAGTAATGCCCCGCGCTATGAGCCTCCTGCGGAGTGCTCGGAGAGAAAAGCTGCCGTCCTGCGCTCTGCGTACGAACACCTCATCCCAGGCCGCGTCCAAGGGTTTCACGAACTCGGCATCGACCTCGTCATGGGGCAGCGCCAGGGTTATCGCTTTTGGGACATCGACGGGCAGGAATTTCTTGATTTCCATTTGAACGGCGGCGTCTTCACGTTGGGCCATCGAAATCCGGAGCTTGTGGCGATCCTTCGCACATCGCTCGAATCATTGGATATCGGCAATCATCATTTTCCAAGCGTTGCGCGAGCCGAGCTTGCCGAGACGCTTGCGCGCGCAGCGCCCGGAGATTTGCCCTATTCGGTGTTCACCAGCGGCGGTTCGGAGGCGATCGATGTGGCAATCAAGTCCGCGCGCTACGCGACCCAGCGGCGCAAGATCGTTGCACTCGATATCGCCTACCACGGCCGCACCGGCCTGTCGGGAGCCGCCGGAGATGACGCCACGGCCGCGTTCTTTCATTCCGACAGTCCAACCGAGTTCATGAAGGTGCCGTTCGAGGATTTAGCGGCCTTGGAAAAGCTGCTGATCCGCGAAGACGTTGCCGCCGTACTCATTGAAACCATCCCGGCCACCTTCGGCTTCATTACCCCCAGCATGGGCTATCTTCCGGGGATCAAGGAACTGTGCGAGCGCTACGGCTCCTTGTACATCGCCGATGAGGTTCAAGCGGGTCTCGGGCGCACCGGCCATATGTGGGCGGTCAGCGTTTGGAACGTCACGCCGGACATCTTGGTCACCGCCAAAGGTCTCTCCGGCGGCCTGTATCCGATCGGTGCAACCCTGCTGTCGCGTCGAGTCGGCTCGTGGTTGTCGGAAAATGGCTGGGGGCATGTTTCGAGTTTTGGAGGTGCGGAAGTAGGCTGCGCAGTCGCCAAGCGGGTGGTCGAAATCTGCAGCGATCCAACCCATCTGGCGCACGCCCTTAAGATCTCGGACTATCTCGGAGCCGGCCTCGGTGAGATACAAAGCCGCCATCCGTACATGCTTAAGGTTCATCGGCAAGGCCTCGTCATAGGCCTGCAATTCGATAGCGCTCGCGGCGGCGTGGACATGATGAAGGCTCTATACGACCGCGGCTTATGGGCCATCTTCGCAGGATTCAACTCCTCCATTCTGCAGTTCAAACCCGGCTTTCTCATCGACAAGCAATATTGCGACGAGGCCCTGGCCCGGGTGCAGGACGCCGTTCGAGTCGCGGAAAAACTGCCCAAAGGTCACGCCATTCGGCTGGTGTCGGGCGGGCGGGCGGTGAGTGGGTCTCTGTGAATGACGTGTCCGTGGTCGGGCCCAGCCCGGCGCTCGTCAGAATTGCACAGTCGGCGCTGCTCTCATGGGGAATTGCGCGCGATGCGAGCTTGAGGTTGCTCAAGTATCGAGAGAATGCGGTATTCGCAGTCGATATCGATAACAAACCCACGCACGTATTGCGTGTGCACCGCCGCGGCTACCACACCGACGCAGCGTTGCGATCGGAACTGCTCTGGATGACCGCATTGAATGATCACGGCATTCCCACTCCGCGCGTCACTCCGACGCGGCAAGGCGATTTTCTTACGCTGGTATCTGCGACGGACGGTGCAGGTCCCTTTCAGTGCGACCTTCTGTCGTGGGTTGCGGGCGTGCCGCTAGGCAACATCGAAAACAAATCCTTCGGCAAGGAGGAATTTATCGGGCGGGCCTATGAGCAAGTCGGCCGGCTGGCCGCCCAAGTGCATTTGCACAGCGAACAATGGCGGCCCGTTGAGCCGGTACACCGGCATAGCTGGGACGAGGAAGGCTGCTTCGGCACGGGTGCCGTCTGGGGATATTACGGCGATCTCGATACCCTGACCCAGGCCGAGCGTGCACTCCTTGACCGGGCAGTCATTATTGCGCGGCAGCGCCTGGCCGAATTTGGCAAAACTGGCAACCGCTTTGGCCTGATCCATGCCGACCTCGTTCCCGAGAACGTCCTGATCGACGGCGAGGCATGCACGCTCATCGATTTCGATGATGCGGGTTTCGGCTGGTACCTCGCCGACATCGCAATCGCCGTCTTCTTTCAGGTCGGGACCGCGAGCTTTGCGCCTGCGCTGCACGCCATGCTTCGCGGGTATAGACAGGTCCGCCATCTGCCGGCCGGCGATCTTCACATGCTCGACGTCATGCTGTTTCTGCGCGGGCTCGCCGTTCTCGGCTGGATCAAGACTCGCGGTGAGACTGAAACCGCGCGGCAGATCAAGCAGTCGGTGACCGAAATTGCTCTATCGCTCGCAGCGAATCTCACCGGTGATCCCATCAACACAACACATTTGAACGTCCAGTTCGAGCTTCCGCCCTCACGCATTGGAGTGAACGATGCCGACAAACAACGATGACACGCCGCCGCCAAATCGTGCGGCCGATGACCGATTAGGCGCCAATACCGAAATCACGCGGCGTGATTTTGTCGGGAGCGCGCTCCTCGGGAGCGGATCCGTGCTCCTCGGCATGGCCTCGCCCGCAGCCGTGCGGACCGCGGCGGCCCAGACCATGGGGTTGCCCATGACGGGGCTCGGACCCGACTGGACCGGCCCGGGGGGGATCGGGGATTACGCCCGGTCGAACGGCAACACCGCCGACGTCGTCAACGCCGCGCACAGCGCGATCCGCAACCACGAGCGCGACCGCGGCATCGCGTCCGCCAAGGACACGGGTGAGAGTTACGACCTCATCATCGTCGGCTGCGGCATCTCGGGACTCTCGGCGGGCCACACCTACCACAAGTCGCGGCCGACCAGCGCGGTGCTCATGCTCGATCAGCACCCGATTTTCGGCGGCGAGGCCAAACAAAATGAATTCGAAGTCGACGGCTATAGACTGGCGGCGCCGCAGGGTTCCACGGGAATCGTCGTACCCTTTACCAAGGCCAAGGACGCCGGCATGTGGACGCACTTCACGAAGGACCTCGGGTTCCCGGATGAGTTCGTGTTTCAAAAACCCACCGGGCTGACCAAGGACATTCTCATACCTCACGACGCGTGGTTTCCGATGCACATCGGCTGGGAACAGTCGGACACCGGCTTCTACTACGAGGGGAAGGGCTGGGTTAGGAATCCCTGGCGCGACGGTTTTCGAAATGCACCCATATCGGAATCCGCGAAGCGCGCGCTCCTTGAAATGGATACGTTCCGCACGCCGCCGGTGCGGGATGATTGGGCGCAGTGGCTCGACAGCATCACGTACGAGAAGTTCTTGACGGATGTCGTCGGCATTCGCGGCGAAGATCTTCACGAAGTCACGCGTTACATCAATCCCGTCGCTGCGGCAGAAGGGTGCGGACTCGGCGCCGACGTCATCTCCGCCTATTCGGCCTACAACTTCTTGCTGCCCGGGGTCATCGGCTATTACCGCTATCAGAATGGCGGCGTGGATCCGACCGATGAACTGTACCTCGCGAGTTTCCCCGGCGGCAATGCGGGAACGGCCCGCTGCTTCGTCAAGAAGATCATTCCCGCAGCGTTCAAGGGGGAATACCGTCTAGCGGATATTCTCAATAGCCCTGTGCAGTGGGAGCAACTCGATCGACCCAATCAACCGGTGCGGATGCGCGTCTCCAGCACCGTGATCGAGGTGGTGCATGCCGATCCTTCCAACCCGGCCAAGGGCGTAATCGTCACGTACGCGCACGGCGGCAGTCTTTACCGCGTGCGCGCCAAAGCGGTGGTCTGCGCGAGCCAACAGCACGTCAATCGCAACATTTGCCGCGACGTGCCAGAAGAATACCGGACGGCGATGAGCACGTTTCATCATGCGCCGATGCATACGGTCAACGTCGCCGTGCGTCATTGGAAATTCATGGAGCGATTGGGGATCGCATCGGCTCGGTGGTTCGAAGGCTTCGGCTGGTGGCTGAGCTTGCGCCGCAACCTGGAAATCGAAGGCCAGGAAACCATGCCGCTCGATCCCTCGAAGCCGGTGGTCTTGACTCTCTACAATCCATTCCCGATGCCGGGAGTACCGTTTCCCCAACAATGCACCAACGCGCGCATGCAACTCTTCGGAATGACGTACCGGGACATAGAAATGGGGGTGCGCGAGCAATTCACGAAAATGTTCGGAGACCACGGATTCGATGCAAAACGCGACATCGCGGGAATCATATCGAATCGATGGGGACACGCGTATGTCGTCGATCCACCCGGCTTCTTTTACGGAAAGGACGGCAAACCGGCTCCCAAGGATGTTCTGAGAAAACGCTACAGCCGAATCGCATTCGCGCACTCCGAACTCAGTGGTCAGCAGATGTGGGAAACGGCTGCCGAAGAAGGTGAACGAGCTGCACAACAAATACTGGAGGTCATCTAAAATGCGTACCTTGATCCTGATTCTGTGTTTTGCGGTGTCGATGACGGGAGTTTCGACGACACCTAAGGCCGCTGAAGCGCAGTCATCAACATCATCCGATGCCGCGGCGCTCACCGCCTTTAAGAAGGCAATCCGCGAAAAATACGACATGAAAGAGAAGGCATTCGCGACGCACGACGCCGAAACCATCGTCACCCGTTTCTATACCAAGGATGCGATCTCCGCCGGCGAAGGATTCGGCATATTCGTCGGACGCAGCCAACTTCGACCGATGTTCGCCGAGGACGTGAATCTATACAAGGTAAAGATAGCCTCCGTGCACACGATCGTTCGGGGAGACGCTGGGTGGGATTGGGTGGACTTTGGCGTGATCCCCGTCGATACCAAGGAAAAGCCATTCATGCTCGCCATGCTGTTCTTGTGGACCAAGATAGACGGAGAATGGATGTGCCAGGGCGACTTTTACATCAATGGCAGTTTCTCGACGGGGAAGGTGACCTCGCAGCATCATTAAGAATGTTGGAAATTGGATGGGATCACTAGTGTCCGACACGTTTGAGGATAGATCCGCTAAAAGCGGGTATTTTCAAGGGTTTCATAAGATTTCCAGGTGTTAACGACTTGAACGACCGAGACCAAAAACCGCAGGCTTCCGGGATTCACCCGGGAGATCTGGATGTACGCAGGCAAGCTCGTCTTCGCCCAGGTGATGGAGTTTGCTCCGTGGCACACCTTCCGTCGTCTGGCGGCGAAGTATCGCGCCGACTTCAACGTGCGCACTTTCAGTTGCCTGGATCAGTTCTTGAGCATGGCGTTCGCCCAGATCACCTTCCGCGAGAGCCTGCGGGACATCGAGGCGTGTCTGGAAGCGCACGCGGCCAAGGCGTATCACCTGGGATTGCGCGGCAACTTCACGCGGAGCAACCTGGCCGATGCCAACGAGCGGTGCGACTGGCGTCTCTACTGCGAGTTCGCCCAGGCGTTGATTCGCATTGCACGGAAGTTGTACGCCACAGAGCCGTTGGGTCTGGAACTGGACGACACCGTGTATGCGCTCGACTCAACCACCATCGATCTGTGTCTGACGCTGTTTCCGTGGGCACTATTTCGTTCGGCCAAGGCGGCGATCAAACTGCATACGCTGTTGGATTTGCGCGGCGCAATCCCCAGTTTTATCCATATTTCCGGCGGCAAATGGCACGACGGCAATGTGCTCGACGTTCTGATTCACGAAGCGGGCGCCTTCTATGTGATGGATCGGGGATATCTGGATTTCGCCCGACTCTACGCCCTGCATCAAAGCGGCGGATTCTTCGTCACTCGAGCCAAGCGCAACTCGAATATCCGGCGCATTGCCTCCAGGGAAGTCGATCGCAACACAGGACTGATCTGCGATCAGAGCGTGATGCTGAACACTTTTTACGCCGCCCGGGATTACCCTGGGCATCTGCGCCGAGTTCGATACCGGGATCCGACGACCCGCAAATCGCTCGTCTTCTCGACCAATCATTTCGGCATTCCAGCTCTGAGCGTCTGCGCGCTGTACAAGAGCAGGTGGCAGGTCGAACTGTTTTTCAAGTGGATCAAGCAACATCTGCGGATCAAGCGTTTCTTCGGCACCTCGGAGAACGCAGTCAAGAGCCAAGTGTGGATCGCCGTCAGCACCTACGTATTGGTAGTGATCGCCCGGAAGCGTCTGAATGTGGATTTGTCGCTGCATTCGATGTTGCAAGTTTTGAGCGTGACGCCTTTTGAGAAAATGCCTTTATTTCAGCTGTTTTCTGACACCGCAGAGGATCCAAATATGCCGCGCGACGATAACCAATTGAATTTGCTATGAAACGTGTCGGACACCAGTGAAGTCGGGTAAAAACCCACGACAGTCTTCTCGTGCCCCCGCGCGCGGAATAAACAATCTACCTTCTTCACCGAATTCGCGCCTGGCAGTTTCATCCCGACCTGTTCGACAACTGTCGCGCGGCAATCCAACCAGCGTTGACGAAGTGAATTAGCCTGGCAATTCCAGGTGTCTTCCCGGCTACATCTGGGCCCGCAATGATAATGCACCGTGGGTTCGCGCGCCTCTTTGCCAGGGAGGGAATTGAACCCCCGACACGCGGATTTTCAGTCATTTTTCGGGGGTTTGAGGGGTTTATCAATCAATCACTTGCAGCGTCTTGCCGACCCCTTCCCAGGCACACCAAGGCACAATCCTGGCGCACCCAATCTGAATTGGTCACATCGCCGGCACAGCTCGCCTGGCCGACCGCGAATGCGCCGTAAACACTTACGGCTTCTTGGCCACAACCTTGCCGTTTTCCCAAACGTAAATCGGCGTTCCGTGCATGCGCGCCACTTCTCGGGCAGTACGGGCGGCACGGCGCATTCCACGACCGACACCGGCAGCAAAGCTCTCCGGCTTCTTCGGCGGCTTACGTCGAGTTGTCATGGTCCGCGCTCCAGCAATCTCGGTTTGGATTCGGAATTCTCATATATTGCCCAATGATCCGCCAGGGGCTGATACACATTGAGGAAATTGGTCCACCCGCGCTTGAATCGTCGTATCACATCGGTTCGAGGGACATCGTGGCCCCCCTGCCTCACTCGGCTTGCGATCCTACTCAACGCCAGCTGCGGCGAAGCGAGTCGAATGTAGACTATTTCGATCAAATAGCCCCGTCCCTTCCAATCCTCGAGACGCTTCGCATAGTGCAGGCCGCTCAATGTACTCTCAAAGGCGAACTCGGTCTTCGTTTCGACCAAGCGGTTAAGCTCTCGGAGGACCATGCGACCGGCCGCGATGGCTGCGAGCTCCGGGCGCAACGGCGAAATTCCACCGGCAATCAGATCGGCATTAACGAAGTGAATGAGCCTGGCGATCCCAGGTAAATAGTCACGGGCAAATGTTGTCTTTCCAGCTCCATTGGGTCCGGCGATGATAATGCAGCGTGGCTTCCGGCGTGTTCTAGCCATGCCTCAAGTCTATCAATTCAGAGATGAGAGCGAGCCAACAGATTTCTCACGGCGTCGGCCAGTCCACCTGTTCCCCGATTTTGTGAACACTAGGCTGTGAGGCCGACAATTCGAGATTAGATGTTCAACGGTGGCCTGAAGGCCTTGAGTTTGCGCATTTATGGTCCTCTTGGTGTGCAATTCAGGTCAGGATTTGAGGACTCACTGGGCGACGTAAAAATCCTCAGAAAATCCCCTTCCACGGGAGGCGATTGATTCAAGAACTTCTTCATATTCTCCGACATATTTGCCGTCTTCCAATTTGACGAATAGAACGCGGCGTGCAGCATTGTCTGGAAGACATGGGCGGCTTCTTGATCATTGTGGACCGGCAAGTCCTCCATAGACCGCGCGCAGTCTGTGACCCGAAGTCCAACGTGATCGTATGCCCTGATGTTCACCCTCACCCCGCGATTTCACAAGTGCCGTTCATGATCACCTGACCGTCGACCACCACCCGCATCACAGCGTCGTTCAAGCGCAGCAATAGGTTTTCCCAAGTTCGCCTTCCTTCCTGAGAGAGTTCCCGGGAGGCCGAATCCTCATTACTTAGGTTTGCGGAACTTCAGGATGAACTGGTCGGTGTGTCCGCGAATCGTCTGGTCGAACACTTTGGCCGTGCGGGGGTCCGCCGGATTGGCGAGAATCGAACTCTCGGAGTCGAACTTGAAGCCCGCGGCTTCGA